>Ga0207136_1032_pt1 | contig 34708 bp, 26 predicted proteins | sample Alteio_BWMinHeat_8_FD_153552 | JGI IMG/M metagenome (GOLD analysis project Ga0207136, IMG submission 153552) | Enriched cells from forest soil in Barre Woods Harvard Forest LTER site, Petersham, Massachusetts, United States -... | ecosystem: Environmental > Terrestrial > Soil > Temperate forest >...
CAGCGGCGACGGCGCCGGATTGCTGACCTCCCTCCCTTACGAGTTTTTCCGCGCCCGCGCGCAAGAGCAGGGCATCGACCTTCCGGAAGTATTCGGCTTAGGCTTCGCGTTTTTTCCAGCCACATCCGCCCCCGACGCCAAAGCGGCCGTCGAGGCCGCTGCCGACACCGAGCGCCTCCGCATCCTGGGCTGGCGCCACGTCCCCACCAACACCAACTCTCTCGGCAGCAAAGCTCTTGAGACGATGCCCGAAATATGGCAGTTCTTCGTTGCGCCATTTCACGCGTCGAGAGGCGTTTCCCGCTTCGAGTGGAAGCTCGCTCTCCTCCGCAAGCGTGCCGAATCGCTTCTGCCAGAGCGCTGTTATCTCTGTTCGCTCTCTTCGCAAACGGTCGTCTATAAGGGCCTCCTCACTCCTTGGCAATTTCCGCAATTTTACGAAGATCTCCGCGACGCCTCGTTCGCCACGACGTTTGCCATCTTCCATCAGCGCTACTCGACCAACACGCAACCGTCTTGGGATCTTGCGCAGCCTTTTCGTTACGTCGCCCACAACGGCGAAATCAACACCATCGTCTCAAACCGGCGCTGGCTCCGCGCCAAACAGCGCGAACTCCGTTCCCGGCTCAACGTCGGTTCCTGGTTCACTCCGCTGGAAGGAAGAGTCAGCGATTCCGCCAGCTTCGATAACGCCTTCGAGCTAAAGCTCCTCGATGGTTTTGCGCCGGATGAAGCCATGCTCACCCTGGTTCCTCCCGCGTTTGAAAACGATCCTCTTCTCTCCCGCGACATCCGCGCCGCCCTCACATCGCTTTCCCGGCAAAGCGAGCCGTGGGATGGCCCGGCGGCTCTGATTTTCTCCGACGGCCAATTCGTCGGCGCAAAACTCGATCGCAACGGCCTCCGCCCCCTGCGCTACACGCTCACGCACGACGGTCTCCTGATCGCCGGCTCGGAAACTGGCCTCATCGATCTCGAAGAATCCCGCATCGCGGAACGCCAGCGTCTTGGCCCCGGCGAAATGATTCTCGCCAATCCCGCGACAGGCCTCTTCCTGCGCTGGCGCGAAATCTTGAAGCGCCTGGCTATGCATCAGGCGCGCAACGCCATGCCGCCGCCACGCCATCTCGCCTTTTCCGCCGCAACGCACAGCGCAACCACAAGCGAGCCCAAGCGCATCGCCGCTGCTGCAGGCTGGACCGAAGATCAATTCAAAACTCTTTTCTCCGCGCTAATCCACGGCAAAGAAGCTGATTGGAGCATGGGCGACGACGCTCCGCCCGCTTTTCTTTCGACGCTCCCGCGCACACTCTGGGATTACTGCAAGCAGCGTTTCGCGCAAGTCACTAATCCGCCGATCGATCCGCTTCGCGAGACCCATGTCATGTCTCTCGATGTGCATCTCAAGGATGGGGTCACTCTGCCCGGCCCTCTGCTCAATGCCGGACAGCTCGACGAACTTTCCGAATTTTTCGGCCCCGTTCATCGCATCGACATGACTTTCTCTTCCGCCCTGGGAGTCCCGGGCGCACGCCGCAGTGTTGCTCAGCTATCTTCTACCCCTCTGAGTAGCAGCGGTCGCCCGGGCCTCCTCCTCCTTTCCGATCGCGGCCTCAACGCGGAAAATGCAACTCTCCCCGCGCTGCTGGCTACCGCCGCCGTCTGGAAAGTGATGGTTCGCGAGAGTTTGTGGGATGTACCGCTGATCGTCGAGTCCGCGCAAATCTTCGACACGCATCATGTCGCGCTTCTCGTCGCCGCTGGCGCCAGCGCCGTCGTCCCGTATCTTGCTGATGAATTTGCGGAAGCGCTTGAGCCCGGCGGCGCCGACCGCATGCGCGTCGCGATCACTGCCGGCTTGCGCAAAGTTCTCGCCCGCATGGGCGTTTCCACACTAGCGAGCTATCGCAATAGCCATCTCTTCGAGATCGTCGGCCTTTCCGAAGATCTTTGCGCAGACTTCTTCGAAGACGCCGCGGACTATCCCGGCTCAAAAACGCTCGACGATCTCTTCGCAGATTACGTTCGCATGCACACGACGGCCTTTTCGCCTGTGTCCACGGAACTCTCCGACGCTGGTTTATACCGCTTCCGCAAAGGCGCCGAACTTCACGCGACTTCGCCCGAAGTCGTTCGCCGGATGCATGCCCACGTCCGAGCTCCCGAAGCCGGAAAGTTCGCCGCATTCGAGGAATTGTCCGAGCACCAGGGCACCGTTTTCCTTCGCGATTTGCTGGAAACCGTTCCCGGCGCACCCGTGCCCGTCGAAGAAGTCGAATCCACCAACACGATTCTTCGCCGCTTCAGCACGCAAGCGATGTCTCTCGGCTCTCTAAGCCCCGAAGCGCATCGCACTCTTGCCCTCGCGATGAATATGATTGGCGGGCGCAGCAACACCGGCGAAGGCGGCGAAGACCCTAATACCTATCGCTTCGAGCCCGCCGCCGCAAATAAAATTAAGCAAGTTGCTTCCGGCCGTTTCGGCGTCACCGCGGACTACCTCGTCCACGCCGAGGAGCTCGAAATCAAGATGGCGCAAGGCTCCAAGCCTGGCGAAGGCGGCCAGTTGCCAGCGCGCAAAGTCACCGAATATATCGCGCGCATCCGTCACGCGACGCCCGGCACTCCTTTAATTTCGCCGCCGCCGCACCACGATATTTACAGCATCGAAGATCTCGCCCAGCTCATCCACGACTTGCGCGCGGTGAATCCCAGCGCGCGCATCGGGGTCAAGCTAGTAAGCGGCGCAGGCGTTGGAATCATCGCCGCAGGCGTCGCCAAAGCCGGCGCCGACGTCATCACCATCAGCGGCCACAACGGCGGCACCGGCTCCTCGCCGCTCACTTCTATCAAGAATACCGGCCTGCCTTGGGAAATCGGCCTTCGCGAAACACACGACACGCTGGTTCGCGCTGGCCTCCGCTCGCGCGTTTCCCTTCGCGTCGACGGCGGCCTGAAATTCTCCCGCGACATCATCGTTGCTGCGCTCTTTGGCGCTGATGAGTTCGGTTTCGGCACAGCGTCGCTCCTTGCCATCGGCTGCGTGATGGCTCGCCAATGCCATCTAAACACCTGTCCCGTCGGCATCGCTACCCAAGACGAAAAGCTTCGCACGCGCTTCAATGGCAAGCCGGAAATGGTCGTCGCGTACTTCCGCTCTCTCGCCGAAGAAGTGCGCAATCGCCTCGCCCAGCTCGGTGCCCACTCTCTCAGCGACCTCACCGGCTGGTACGATCGCCTCAGCGCGCGGTCCGGCATGGATCCACTGTTGATCGTTCCCATGTCTGAATCGGGCCGCGTTGCTCCCCATCAGTCCCCAGCCCTGCATGCATCCGCGCGCGAGGACGCGTTGCACCTCAGCGCCGCGTTCGAGCTTCAGACGGAGTCTCAGCCCATACAGAATTCCGACCGTAGCGTTGGCGCCGGCATGAGCGGGGAACTGATGCGCCGCCGCCGTCCGGGCGCCCAGAACCAGAACCGTCCGCTCGCGGAAGAAATGACCAAGGAATTCCACGGCTGCGCGGGACAAAGCTTCGGCGCGTTCCTGGCTGATGGCATCACCTTATCGCTTTCGGGCGAAGCCAACGACTATGTCGGCAAGGGTCTCTCCGGTGGCACCATCGCGATTTCCGCCAGCTCCGCTGCCTCTCGCCGCGGTGACGTCCTCGCTGGCAACACGGTTCTCTATGGCGCAACCTCGGGCCAGCTTTTCGTCGCGGGCCGTGCAGGCGAGCGTTTTGCCGTCCGCAATAGCGGCGCCCTCGCGGTTGTCGAAGGCGTCGGCCAGCACGGCTGTGAATACATGACCGGAGGCGTCGTGCTCGTCCTCGGTCCTCTCGGCCTGAACTTCGGCTCCGGCATGACCGGTGGCCTTTCCTACGTTCTCCGCGGCGAAGCCGACGAAGTCATCCATCGCGATTTCGTCTCCCTTTCGGAAATCGACGCTCAGGAAGAAGCCTGGCTGCGCAGCGTGCTCGAAGAACACATGCGTTTCACCGCCAGCCCGCGAGCCTCGCGTTTGCTTTCGCGCCGCGGCGTGCTTCCGTTTCTGCGCGTACAGCCCATTCATTTCCAAGGTACTCTGGAAGCGACTTGGGAGCCGTTGCTCGCACGATTGAAGCATCGAGAAGTGATTTTTAGTCCGCCGCAGAGCGCCGCGTTTACGCGAGCTCCTCTGCCAGCCTGAAAGGAGCAAGATTCTGCGCTTACTTAGCGGAGACATTCCGCTATAATCATTGCCGAGCCACCTGCCTATGGACTTCGATCAACTTGCCACTTTCGTATACGTTGCCAAACTAAAGAGCTTCTCGCGCGCAGGGCAAAAAGTTTTTCGCTCGCAGTCCGCTGTCAGCGCGCAAATTCGCCAGCTCGAGCAAGCCTATCGCGCGCGTCTCCTGGACCGTTCCGCCAAATCCGTCGAGCTTACGCCCGCAGGCGAGGTCCTCTTCGAATATGCCGAGCGCCTTCTCCGTCTTCGCGATGAATCCATCCAGGTCGTGGCCGACCGCGGCGACGTGGTCCAAGGCCCCCTGGTTTTCGGCGCCAATGAAGCCACCTGTCTCTATCTGCTTCCAGATATGTTCGCTGATTTTCAGCGCCGCTACCCGCAAGTCCACATCAGCATCTACCGCAATTTCAGCCACAAGATTTTGCAGCGCGTCGAAGACGGCTCGGTCGACGTGGGTATCGTCACGCTGCCCATCAAGTCGCCCACACTCAAGGTTCACCACATCTCCCGCGACCGCTTGCGTTTCATGGTCAGCAGCCGCAACCCGCTGGCGCACCGTTCCAAGATCACCCTCGAGGAAGTCGCCGCGCAGCCGCTGATTTTCCCCCGTACCGGCTTCACCCGCCAGGTGCTGGACAAACTCTTTCGCCCCTACCGCGCCCGCCTCCGCGTCGCCATGGAGCTCCCCAGCATCGGCATGATCAAACGCTTCGTGGCCGCCGACGCCGGCGTCTCCTTCATCAGCGAGAGCTTCGCCCGCGATCAGGTAAAAGCCGGCGAAGTAAAACTCCTCAACGTGGAAGGTGTCGACCTCTGGCGCGAACTCGGCCTGGTCTACCGCCGCGACCGCAGCCTCCCTCGCGCCGCCCAAGCCCTGATCGCCGTAATCCGCGAACACAAGAAATTCCCCGATACCACCGCTGCCGCCGCCTCCGACTAAACTCACCACTCGCGCCTAAACTCGTAGGGGCACGGCACGCCGTGCCCGCTCTTGTTTTCAACTTCTAGCAGGGGCAAGTGGCGACAAAACGAATCTATAAGAGGTTTAGGGACAATTTTGTTAGTTAAGATCCGATTTACCTCTTGACCGAACTTCCTCTCAGTAGTACTCTTTGTGTTAGGCAAAATCTAATAAACGGCAGCTTCGGCTGCCGTTTTTCATTTTGGCGAGGTTTTCCCTTCCAGAGGTGAGCTTCCGTCCGGTCCGAGAGGGCGGCATCCGTCCAACGTTGCACTACCCTAGTGCAACTGTAAGTTCATTAGAATCAACACTTGCAAAAGTGCATCAAAACACGCGACTTGATCTATCTTTAGAACGAACATTTTAGAGAAACCTAGGGGGTGAGGGGTAGTTATTGTTAACCAGACGTGATGGTCTCCGATGCGCGGCGATAGGCCCTAGCCAGTGGGCTCTCGGACTACCCACTATTCACTACCCGCTACTCACTTTTCTCAGTGAACGCTGAAATCCAAGCTCGCGATCGATCTCGAAATCACATTTTCCTGTATCTGAATGAGGTCATTGTCGGCGTAAGTCATCCCGAGCACCGTGAATACATCGGTCCCTCGAGAAATTACTACCAGCGTTCCGGACCAATCGTGGCCGTCCGCCATGCCGCGGTAGTGATATTCGATGGCTGGCAACCCGCCCACCACGGTCTTTCGCTGTGAAATTCGTTTGTAGTTTTCGTAGATTTCGCTCAGCCGTCTTTCAACGGTAGCCGCTGCCGGATCCAGGGCAGCTTTGCTCTCTTCGTCCCCAATCACCAGAAGAGTCGACTGGTTGAGCGTGCCCAATGCCACGACCGCATTCGGCAGCGCCTTCCGCGCATCTTCCATCAACGCCCAGCTCGGCGCTTTGTACATTTTGAAGCCGTGCGTGTAGTTCGTATAGAGATTCCCTTGAATGTCTTCGCGGATTGCTGGCGGTTCCGGTTCTTTTGGCGCCGCGGGCTGCGCTGCGGATGCCGCCAGCGACGGAGCCGGCGCCGCTGTGGGTGCTCCGATTGCCGGTGCCACCGCATTCGTCTTCGTGCTCGTCGGAACTTCCGGTTTCACCGCGGCGTTCGTAATTTTTGGAGCTGTATTCTCGCGCTTTGCCGTGGCCGGGCCCGCGGATTTCACGCTCGCATTTGTTGCCGCCGTCGCTCCATCTGCTGACGATGCCACTGCCGGTTCTGTCTTCGGCGCTGCATCCGTGGCGGGGTCTTTCTTCGCTGCAGGCGTTTTGTCGTTTTTCGGCGTCTCGCCTGCCGGTGTCGACGGAACAATCGACGCGATCTTGTCTTTCTCCACGAGCACATACCCAAAGTCCGTTTTGACTTTGAACATGTTGTCTTCGTACGACACGATCACGCCGTAAAGCTTTTTGCCGTCTTTCAACCGAATTTCATCCGCCCGCGCGGAACTTGCTACGCCGCACAGGACCACTGCCAAAACCACAGGCAACGCCACAGCCGATGCTATTGCGGAGAGGGAGCCGCGCATTTTGGGGACAGCCATATTTTCAGTATGGGGTCGCCCGCCACGGCCCCGCAACCGTCACGAGCGCGGTGGTGTCCGCCGTGTTACCTCCGCCAGCAACGCCCCAATCCGCCGCGCCAGACGCTCCACTTCCTCAATGGACTGGCTCAACCGCGCGCGTAGCGGCTCCGGCAGGTTCGCGTGCGTCTGCTGCATCGCCAAGGCCTCCGCGATCACACGCAGCTCTTTCCGATGCCGCGGATTCAACCGCTCCCAAAGCAGCCGCTTCGTGCTACGGTTCCGCCCCAGCCACTCCTCACCAGTTCCCGCTGGCCGCCCCGCTTCCGGCTCCGTCGAGGTTGTCGCCGTCGTATTCGGTTTTCTTATCCGAAATAGCATTTCGTGCAGCTCCGCACTGTCATATCGTTGTCGCTCGCTTTTTCTCTGTGCACTCTGCGTTCTCCGCGTTCTATGGGTAAATGTTTTTTTACTTCTTCAACGCCTCCATTTTTTCCCCATTGATTTGTCCACCCACTTCCACGCGCCCCGTCACGCGCATCGCCCGCGTTTCAAACACCAACCCGCCATAGCGGTCATACGCATCCGGAAAGAGCACCACCTCATACAGCCCGCGCTGATCTTCCAATGTCACGAACATCATGTTCTGGTAATTCTTTGTCCCCACATGCCGGTAAGTCACCACCCACCCGCACAGCGTCACCCGCTTCCCGCGCAATCCGTCCAACTCGTCGCTCCACACCTCGCCATTCCGCGGCAGAAAATCCAAGGGGTGCCCGCTAACGCACACCTCCAGAATCTCTCTCTCGTATCGCAGCCTTTGTTCCTGCGTGTACTCGGCCGCCGGCATCCCAGCCAGCGCCGCCCCGATCGCATCATCGCCGCCCGCATCAGCAAACAAAGTTTCCGGCGCTCTGAGTGGCACAGCCACTCTTGTTTGCCCAGAGCCTCGAAGGGGCTGTGCGCTTTTGCTCTGAAGAGACTGTGCGCCTTTACTTCCGGCTTGCAAAAGATTCCATCGCCACAACATCTCCGGCCGCGAAATTCCGCGCGCCTCACCATCCACTTGATCACCGGCCTCATCACGCACCTCATCAAACGCCCCGCACTTGATCAGCGCCTCGATCTCATCTCTTTCTACCAGCACGCGCCGCAGAAAATCCTCCAGCGACCGAAACGCCCCGCCTTCTTCCCGCACCCGCACAATCGCCGTAATCGTCTCCATGCGCAGTCCCTTCACTTGCATCAACCCGATACGCAGCGCGCGTTTTCCATCGGCAAGCAAAAGTGGGGCAGACATTCCGGTCTGTCGCCTCTTCGCATCCGCGTACTTCGCCTCCGCCGTATATTCCATCCGCGAATGATTCACGGATGGCAGCCGCACCTCGATCCCCCAGCGCTTCGCCTCTTCCACGTACGCCGACACGTGATAAAAACCAGCCCCCGCGCTGCACATCGCCGCCAGAAATTCCGCCGGGTGATGCGTTTTCAAATGCGCCATGCGGTATGAAATGTCCGCGTACGTCGCCGCGTGCGCTTTACAAAATCCGAACCCTGCGAATTTTTCCACCATCATCCAGGTCTCTTCGCGTTGTTGCGGGGTCAGCCCCATCATCCCCGAGGCCAGTTCGAACTTTCCGCGCAACCGATCGATGTCACGGCGTCCAGAAAATTTTGCGGACGACCGCCGCATGATGTCAGCTTCAGCCAACGACATTTCACCGGCCACTTGCGCGATCTGCATCACCTGTTCCTGGAAAATGCACACGCCAAGCGTGTCGCCGAGAATGCTCTCGAGCGCGGGATGCGGATATTCGACTGGTTCCTCGCCGCGCAGCCGCTTTATAAACAACTCTTTCGATCCATACTCCGACGCTCCTGGCCGGATCAGCGCCAAAGCCTGCGCCATCTCCTCGAGTGTCCGCGCCTTCATCATTCGCAGCAGACCGCGCATGGCTGGCGACTCGATCTGAAACACGCCCATCGTTCTTCCCGCGGCAATCACGTCGCACGTCGCCGGATCGTTTTCCGGTATCGCATCAAAATCAATCTCGCGCGGCTTTGGGCACGGCGTCACCCCATCCGACGCAACGTTGTTTTTTTCCTTTACCTCCTTTATTTCTTTTACCTCCCCTACCTCTTTTTCGATGTTATCCAGCGCCAGCGACATCGTCGTAAACCCGCGCTGACCGAGCAAATCCATCTTGATCAGTCCGAGCGCTTCGATCGCATTCATGTCGTACTGCGTCACGACAATTCCTTTTGTCGCGCGCTCTAGCGGCGTCAGCCAGGTCAGCGGCCGCGCGGAAATCACCGTGCCGCACGGATGAATCCCCATGTGCCGAGGCGCATCGTCGAGACGCAGCGCCACTTGCAAAATCGTTTTCCACGGTTCGTCGTCCACGGGCAAATTGCGGCACTCCGGCAAATCGCGAATCGCTTGCAAAATCTCACGCACCGGCCGGTGCGGCAGCCGCTTCGTAAAGTGATTCACTTCGCCCGGCGGCACGCCAAACCCTTTTGCGATTTCGCGGATGGCGAGCCGCGCGTGCATGGTCACAAAACTTCCGATCATCGCTACGTGTTCCTCTCCCCAGCGCTCGTATACGTAGTCGAGCAATTCATCGCGACGCGCTCCGCAAATGTCGATATCGATATCCGGGCAATCGCCGCGCTGCTCGTTCAAAAATCTTTCAAAGTACAATCCCCAGCGCAGCGGGCACACGCAGGAAATTCCCAGGCAATACGTCACCATCGAGCTCGCCGCCGAGCCCCGCGCCACCGCAGGAATCCCGCGCCGCTTGGCCTCTTCCACGATCTCCCACACCAGCAAAAAATACGGCGCAAGATGAAGTTTTTCGATCACTCCCAATTCGTGTGTCAGACGCGAGAGCACTTCGGGACGCAGCGGGCGGTAGCGTTTCTGCGCGCCGGCAAAGCACAGCTTCCACAAATGCGAAAACGCGGTTTCGCCTTCCGGAGCCGGAAATTCCGGAAAGATCGTTTTGTTCAGCGTAAGCTCCAGATTGCAGCGATCCGCAATGTCGAGGGTCGCGCGCAGAAGTTCCGGATGATCGGGAAAGAGTTTCTGCATTTCCGCCGCTGGCTTGAACCACGCTTCGCCGGTCGTAATGTCCGGCGCCGCCACCGTTGTCAGCAGCCCACCGGTGCGCACCGCATTCACCGCGCGGTGATGCAAATGCTCCTCCGGCCGCAAAAAATAAACATTATTTGTCGCCGCCAGCGGCACGCCGAGTTCGCGCCCGATCCGCTCCGCCTCGCGCAGTATCCGCCCGTCGCCGGGAGACAAATGCTGCACCTCGATCCACAACCGCTCGCCAAAAATATCTTTCAGCCGCGCGAAGTGACTAGTGACGGGTGACTCGTGACTGGTGTTCGCATCGTGCATTCGCGTTGGCAATGGACACAGCGCAATCACGCCTTTCGTATGTTTTGCCAACTCTTCGAGTGTCACGGGCCGCTCTTCATCCTCGACGGAGCTTTTGCTCTTCGCCAACTCTGTCGTGCCCAAATGTCGCAGTGTCGTCAACTGGCACAAGTTGCTGTAGCCCTCCATATCCGCCGCTAGCAGCACCATTGCGACCGAGTTGGCGTTTTTTACCGCTCCTTCATTCCGAGCGGAGCGACCGAAGGTTCTGATTTTGTCGGAAGGAATCTCTCTTCGGTCTTGCGGCCACTCCACATCCAGCGTCACTCCCACAATCGGTTTTATTCCTGCAGCTTTCGCCGCCTGATAAAACGGCACGGCCGCATACAAACCATTCGTATCCGTCAGCGCCACGGCAGGCATCTTCTGGTCCACCGCCGCCGCAATGATCTCTTCCGGCGGCGTCACGCCCCGCAAAAACGAATAATGGCTGTGACAATGCAAATGTACGAACACTAAAGCCCCGATCCGAGAGGGAAGAAGCCGATGCCCGGCGCAAAACGGGCATTTGTATCGTCAAATCAGGGTAGAGAACAGGAAGGGAAACTCAGCAACATTTGGTCATTAGGTTCTTTGTAGTGGCGCAGCATGCTGTGCTACATGCACAATTTTAAAACTCTGTAGATCAGGCCTTAGGCCTGAGGATTTTCTTCATCGCGATAAGCATGGCGTAGACAACACCAGCCCACCCGGCTTTGTCGCATAATGTTCGCGGAGTTCGAGGCCATTGCCGTAGAAGACGGCGTTCCAGCCGTAGCGGCCGCGGACGGAATCGAGGCCACGGTTCAGATACCAGCGGCGGTTGGCGTCGGTGTCGAAGAGTTCGTGCTGGCGGCGGTCGGCTTCAAGATTTGTGACGTTTACGCCGATCAGGCGCACGGCTACGCGGCGCGTAAATAGTTTTGCAAAAAGATCTCTGGCTTCTGCGAGCAGTTCGCGCTCGTCATTGGATGGCCGCGTCAATCGCACTGTCTGGTGCGCGGAAAAGTGGTCTACGTAACGGATGCGCAAGCCGATCGTTCGTGCTTGGCGGCCGTATTCGCGCAGCGTCGAGCCGATTCGCTCGCTCAAATATTCGATGAGGCCGCCGAGAAACTCCGTGTCGATCGTTCCGCCTTCAATGGTTGTTTCGCGCGAGACTGACTTTGGCGTCGAGGGCAGCATCACTTCGCGTCCGTCGAGCCCTCGTGCGCGTTCCCAGATTTGTCCACCAATCACTTCGCCAAACGCGGCTTCCAGAGCGGAGCGCGGCACCAACCGCAGCTCTCCGATTGTTGCGATGCCGCGCTCCGCCAGCATTCCCGCGTGGACATGCCCGATCCCGTGCAGCTTCTCGACCGGCAGTGGCGTCAAAAAAGTTTCTTCCGTTCCCGGCGCAATCATGCGGAAGCCGCGTGGCCGCTCGAGGCGCGACGCGATTGAGGCTACTACTTTCGTCCGCGCTGCGCCTACGCTCACGCTCAGTTCCGTTTGCTCCAGCACGTCCGTCTGCACGCGCCGCAGCGCCGCTTCATAGTTCGGGTACAGCCGCTCCGTGCCCGCAAAATCGAGATAGAAATCGTCCAGCGCCGCCGTCTCGACCGCCGGCGTGTATGTTTCGAGAATGCGCCGCACGCGCTCCGCAAAATCCGCGTAGTGCTCGTATTGCCCCGGCACGACCAACGCCTTGGGGCAAATGCGCAGCGCGTCGCGAAACGTCATCGCGGTTTTCACGCCGCATATTTTTGCTTCGTAGCTCGCCGACGCCACCACGCCGCGGCCCACCAGTACCGGCTTGCCGCGCAGCTTCGGGTTAAGCACTTGTTCGACGGATGCAAAAAATGCGTCTACGTCCACGTGCACGATGTTCGGAATCGCCCCGGAGCGAGGGGCCTCGGCTCCGCGGCCTTTCTCTTCGCGAGCGTCTTCGTGAAAAGGATTGAACGGCATCGCCACTGCAGGGAAAACGTTTTCGATACAGACGTCCATAACGGCTCCTGTTGACTGTGACCGCACAGCGGTGAACACAAGGAAACGGACCGAGTACAATCTCTTCGGGAACGAGGGATCCCTCTTTCGAGCTGACCCCTCACCCCGCTTAGGGCTCGGAATTTTCAACGGGCGGCGCCCAGTTCGTGAGAGCCAAAAAGGCAATGGAGCTGAACGCCACCCGTTTCCCGTTTCCTCTACCGCCCCGCACTATAGGCGAACAAAAAGCGAAAGTCAAGATATTTCCTTCGCTTCTCCTTCGCCCCATCTCTAGCCAGAGAGCTACTCCCGGAAAAAAGTAGTTGCGGTTGCCGCCGTCGTACTTACCCGTGCGCAGACAGCAGCGCTTGAAACCGGCGTCCTGAGCCGCACGGACACAAGTCCTTCCGCCCGAGTTTTTCCACGAGCTCTTTCTCTCCATGGACAACTCGATGCCCCTTCTTCACTTTGGTTTCTGACGGGTAGCCCTTTCGCCGCTTACTGCTGCGCTCGAAAGCAGGGTTTCTCGTTGAAATGTTTGTTTCGCATGGCATGCCTCCTATTTGAATTTCAACATTGCGTACATCCGTGAACCACGCGCTTCCGGTTCGGAACAGCGCGGCCGTTTGCTCACTCTTTCAGCTTCGGTTCAGCGGAAACTGCCGGAAGAATCTCCGGATCTTCGCTTTCGAGTTCTCGAAGATCAGCGCCACTGACAAAGCCGACGTTCCGAGTCGGCTTGCCGTTGGTGCTTCTCAAGCGCCAGGCGATTTCTTCCATGTCTTCCTTGCTCGCCAATCGCTTGTCCTCGTAGAACGTGCACTCGCGCACCGGAAAGCGGATCTCGCGCTCGATATAGAAAGTTCGGCAAAACACTTCCTCTTCCGTCGCGCGGAATCCGCTTATGATGTGGCCGCGTGTGCAGGTCTTGCACAAGGATTCGTAGCCTTTCGGGGTTCCTCCGTTGATTGTGATCGTGACCATATTTTTCTCTTTTTCTAAGAAACGCTTCAGCGCTTCGGATTGTGCTCTTCGCATGCGAACAACTCGTTCGGACACACGAAAGGCCGTGACTCGCGCGAACTAAAAAATCGCACGACAATACGGCACAACTAGCCGCTCAACGTGGAAACAGTTTTAAAAGTAATTGCCGATTGGACAGGGAACTAACGGAAGCGAGCAGACGACGTCCATTCGCTGCCGCGATCCAAGCCCGCTGGCAACGCCGCAATACGGCCTATATGGTTCAACCGCTGCATGGGACGCAGTCCTCCTTAGGACTTTCCGCAGAATGCCACAAATTTCCCGCCTTGAAAATAGGAAAACGTGAATGGTCGATTCAAAAGGTTGAACGGTCGAATTCCGCCAGCGAACGGTTTCGACGGCCTTTTTCATTCGTGTCTTACTTCTTGACACTCACCGGCATCGGGGATACATCTCTCTGCATGAGCGCTACTTTTGTTTTCGTTCTCTCCTTCGCTATCGGCATCGTGTCTGGGATGCGTTCTTTGACTGCGCCTGCGGTCGCGGCGTGGGCGGCGCACCGTGGCTGGCTCAACCTTGCCGGGACCCGGCTTGCGTTCATGGGCTCAACCGCCGCTGTTGCCATCTTCACCGTGCTCGCGATCGTCGAGCTCACCACGGATAAGCTCCCCTCCACGCCCAGCCGCACCGCGCCCGTGGGACTGATTGCCCGCTTTATCTGCGGAGCTCTTTCCGGGGCTTGCGTCGGTGTATCTGCTGGACAGACTCCCGCGTACGGCGCCATTCTCGGCGCTGCCGGTGGCATCGCGGGAGCTTTCGCCGGCTATCAGTGGCGCACCGGCCTGGTGAAAGCGCTCAAAGTGCCCGACTTCGTCCTCGCGCTCCTTGAAGACGCGATCGCGATCGGCGCAGGGCTCTTTATCGTTTCCAGGTACTAACTTTGAATTTCTGAGGCTGTTCGCAAAATCTTCGACGTCTAGTCGCGTCGCCGCATCTTCCGGTTCAATTTTTTCATTTGCTTCGACTCCGCATTTCCGCGACTATTTCTCCACTCCGGGCATGCCGGATATCTCTATGGCCTTGAATCTATTTTTCGCGTTGCTCGGCGGCTTGCTCGTTCTCGCCTTTGTTGCCAACCGCTTGGTGCGCTTCACGGGCGTGCCGGACGTCATCATCCTCATGGCCACGGGCGTGCTCATTGGCCCCGTGCGCCACTGGGTCAACCCCGAAATTTTTCGCGGCGCCACGCAGGGCTTTGGCTCTCTCGCGCTGATTCTCATCCTTTTCGAAGGCGGCCTCGAGCTTAAGCTTCGCGAAATTGTCAGCCACTTCGGCGGCGGCTTGTTTCTCGCCATATTCAGCTACGTGCTCAGCGCGGTGGGAGTCGCGCTCGTCTGCCGTCACGCACTTCATTTCGCATGGATTCCGTCGCTCCTTGTGGGAGCGGCGCTCGGTTGCATCAGCAGCTCGATCATTCTTCCGGTGCTGCAGCAAGTGAATCTGCGGCGCGAAGTCAAAGTCACTCTACTGGTCGAAGCCACGTTTGGCGACGCCCTCGCCGTCCTGGCGGTCACGACTCTTCTCGATATCGCCGCCGGTGGCAGCGCTTCTGCGAAAGTCATCACCTGGAGTCTTTTTGCCAGCGTCATCCTTGCCGTGACTTCGGGCGTTCTTATCGGCGCGCTGTGGTCCTATCTTCTGCCGCTTCTTTCCGAGGAGCGCTTCTGGCATGTGCTGACCTTTGGCGTTGTGTTGCTGATCTATTCCGGCGTTCACGCCGTACATGGCAATGAACTTGTCGCCGTCCTGGTCTTTGGGCTGACGCTCTCCAATTATCCGGCGGCGCAAAGGCGCTTCCAGCTTGGCGATGCGTCCGAGAGTGGCGACTGGTTTTCCGAGACGCCCGTCAAGCAAGAGCACGGCCGCTTGCATGCGCAGCATCACGGGCAGATGCTCACGTTTCACGGCGAGCTGGCTTTTTTGATTCGCACATTTTTCTTTGTTTTGCTCGGTGCGCTTGTGGAATTCGATGGCTTACGCAAGCACGCTGTCCTGGCGCTCGGCTGTTTTGGAGCGCTCTTGATCGCGCGCTGGCTCTCCGTACAGACCGGGCGGTTCGCTTGGCGTGCCTTCACGTCTCACGAGCGCGAACTGATGATTTGGTTTCTGCCCCGCGGACTTATCACCGCCGTGCTCGGCATAGAAATTGTCGAAGCCCGCGGGGCGGACTTCGAGTTTCTTCCGTCGCTGGCGTTTGCGGTCATTCTGATCACCAACCTCGCGCTGCTCATTGGCGCGCTACGTGCTCGGCGGCTTTTTCCGGAACAAGTTCCAGCGGTGACCGAGCTTGCCGTGCCGGATATAACTCCGTAGGGCGCAGTCTCATCGCACGGCTCTCCGCGAGAGTGCAATTTCGTTTCGGATTGGCCGGAATTATCGCTACCCTTTGTGTCTAAGAGTTGTGCATCCAATCATCGGCATGCATCGAGAGCCAGCTGATGGAGGACCATTCATGAGCGCATCGGACCACTACCAAGCCATCGTTATTGGTTCCGGACAGGCTGGCACGCCGCTTTGCCAGGCATTTGCCAATGCAGGTCTGCGGACGGCTCTCGTGGAGCGCGTACACGTTGGCGGCACTTGCGTCAACGAGGGTTGCAGTCCTACCAAGACGATGGTGGCGAGCGGGCGCGTCGCCTACCTCGCGCGCCGCGGCGCGGATTACGGCGTTCACACCGGCAGCATCACGATTGACTTGAGCCGCGTTCGGCAGCGCAAGCGTGACATCGTCAACAACTTCCGCAATGGCAATCAGTCGCGCATCGAAAAAACTCCCAATCTTGATCTTCTGTTCGGCGAAGCGAGCTTCACCGGCCCGCGCTCCATTCAAGTCCGCCTCAATGACGGCTCGCAACGCACTCTCACTGCCGATCAATTTTTCATCAACGCCGGCTGCCGCCCTTCCGTGCCTTCGCTCGAAGGGCTGCAAGGCGTTCCGTATCTCGACAGCACTTCCATCATGGAACTCGACGCCGTTCCGGAACATCTTATCGTCATCGGCGGCGGTTACGTCGGCCTCGAATTTGGCCAACTCTTTCGCCGTTTTGGCAGCCGCGTCACCATCGTTCAACGCGCTGCGGAATTGCTGCACGGCGAAGACGCCGATGTCGCCGCGGAAGTCCTCGCCATCATGCAACAGGACGGCATAGAGGTCTTGCTCAACGCAAAAGCTAAGCGCGTCGCCAAAGAGGGCCCGGAAATCAAACTTGCCGTCAGCTCTGGCGAAGACACCGGAGGCGAAAGCCGCACGCTCAGCGGCTCTCACTTGCTCGTCGCTACCGGCCGCGTGCCCAACTCAGACACACTCAACCTCGCCGCCGCAGGCATCGCCGCGGATAAGGGCGGGTTTATTCAGGTCAATGCAAAGCTCGAAACGAATGTGGCTGGAATTTACGCGCTTGGCGACATCAATGGCGGCCCAGCGTTCACGCATATTTCTTACGACGACTTTCGCATCATCCGCGCAAATCTCATCGAAAAGGGCAGCGCCAGCACGGGTGGCCGCCTTGTTCCTTATACAGTCTTTATTGATCCGCAACTTGGGCGAGTCGGCTTGACCGAAGCGGAAGCGCGCGCGCAAAACCGCAATATTCGCGTTGCCAAGATGCCTATGAACCGCGTTGCGCGAGCGCTGGAGGTCGACGAAACACGCGGATTCATGAAAGCAGTTGTTGATGCCGACACCGGGCAAATCCTTGGAGCTGTCGTTCTTGGCCTGGAAGGTGGCGAAGTGATGTCGATGATTCAGTTAGCGATCATGGTTAAGCTGCCTTACACCGTTCTTCACGACGCCGTATTCGCTCACCCAAATCTTTCGGAAGCGCTCAACAATCTTTTTATCGAATCCAATTTCGTTTCCTGACGTTTTGCAACGCCCAGCCACCGCGGCCATGCCGATGCAGCAGCTAGCTTCCTAGCTGGTCCCCTTTTCGAGCTCCTTGCGGTTCCACTTCGCAAGGTCAGCTCCCGCGTCATAGGTGCTTTGCAAAAACGCCAGCAACGTTTCTCTCGGCGAAGCGGCCCGCCGCACGTCGTCGTACATCAAAATAAATTCCTTCAGCTGCGGGTGATAGAACGCCTCGGCTGGACGCACTGCATGCTGCCCAAATCCAGCCGGTTCCGGCGCGGCATAGGCGTAAAATGCGGCTCCTTTGACGTCGCCGCCTCCCGGCCAAAATCCCGCGCTGATCACTTCGTGGGAATACGCTTCCCGCGTGATGGAGTCGGCCCCCACGCGTTCCGGAGCGCGCCGCCCGGAGAAGCGCGTGGCCGCCAGATCGAAGCTGCCCCAGAAAAAATGCACCGGGCTGGCTTTTCCGATGAACCCTGCACGAAATTCCTTGAACACCGCTTCACAGCTCACCAGAATGCGCCAGAAGCGATTAGCGTATTCCGGATCATACGAGGCGTGCTTCGTGTCCTGATCGAAAGGGATCGGGTTTGGAATCTCGACCGGCATCTTCCAGATCTTCACCGCAATCCCAAGCGATGCCAACGCACCCATAAACTCGCGATAAAAATCGGCGACCGAGCGTGGCGCCAAGACCAGAGCAAGGATCGCGTCGTTGCAGGTTCGGATGACAAGTTGGTGATGGATGAAGTCGAACTGTACCTCGAAGTTTCCCCCACCGTAGGGGATGGCCGAAGTGGTGAGCCCCAAAGCATTCACGTAGAGAGGCACTCCCCACCAGTGATTTATATTCGGGCTCAGCGCCAGCCGCACTTTGCCGACAATCTGCGTCCACATGTGGAGTGTGGCGTAGGTGTCTTGCCAAGCTTCAAGAGGAAGCTCAGGCCACAGATCTTGTTCAGCGCGTGCAGTGCTTGCGTTCATAGTTCCTCCGCGGCGACCCATGGGCTGAAAATCAAGCCACCACAATTCCGGGGCTATCCCCAACAAGGAAGATTATATGCCTCGAAGGGTCTCTCTTGGCTCTGCGTACGAAGAATCTGGTTGTTGTGGGACAGCCAATCCTGGCTGTCTCAGCGCTTGATGATGGCTGGTCCTGCTCTAGGGAGGCTTCTTTGTTTCAACTAGAATAGTTTGCGGAATGCAAAGAACAAAAATCCCGACAGCGTCATCGCCGCCGGCAAAGTCAGCACCCAGGCCAAGAGCAAATTCCGCACCGTCGACCATTGTAATCCCGAGTGATTGGCCATCATGGTACCGGCCACGCCCGACGACAGCACGTGGGTAGTACTAACCGGCAAGCCCAATCCATCCGCCGCGCCGATTGTAGCCATCGCGGTAATTTCGGCCGCTGCTCCCTGCGCATACGTCAGATGGTTCTTTCCAATCTTCTCGCCGACCGTGACCACGATCCGTTTCCACCCAACCATCGTGCCGAGGCCCAAGGCCAGCGCGACGGCTACTTTTACCCACAACGGAATAAACCGCGTGGCCTTATCGATATGGGTTTTGTAATTTTTCAGCACGGCAAGATCGGCCGCGGCGATCGCCGGTTTCCCGGACTTTTGCATCAGCCGTATGGCCTCACTGACCAGATACATATCATTCCGGAAGTTGCGCACCTGCGTGTGCGGCACCTTCGACAGCTCCTTGAAGATCGCCATTTCCGTCCCGACGCCGTTCACGAGTTCGCGCAACGCAAGCATCGTGTTCGGCTTGAACTCTTTGGTACGGATGTACTCTGTCACGTCCTCGCGCGGATCCCCAATGGCCGCGCTGTTTTGTACGTATTTGTTCAACGTGCCCGCCGTTTGCGCTGAAACGGCAATGAAGTCTTGCGATTGCTGCGCGGTTACGGCATGGTTCAGCGCATACGTCGTGGGCACCGTGCCGATAAGGATCAGCATGATCAAGCCCATGCCTTTTTGTCCGTCATTCGAACCGTGGAAAAAACTTACGCCTGTGCAAGTAAACACGAGCATGGCGCGAATCCAAAATGGAGGAGGCTCGGCTCCTTTAGGCGCTTCGTAGAGCCGCTTATCCTTGATGAGAGCCTTCATGAACAGAAACAGTCCGGATGCCAGAACGAACCCAAAAATCGGGGAGAGAAGCAGGGACTTTCCGATCGTCGCAGCCTGCGCCCAGTCCACGCCGCTTGTCCCGGTTCTCCCAGCCATCAGCTGATTCGCAATGCCCACCCCGATGACCGATCCTATCAACGTATGTGAACTCGAAGCCGGCAGCCCCAGTGCCCACGTTCCCAGATTCCAGAGAATGGCCGCTACAAGCAGCGCAAACACCATCGCAAACCCCGCACTGCTGCCCACCTGCAAAATCAATTCCACCGGGAGCAGCGAAATGATCGTGAATGCCACCACACCTGATGACGTCACCACGCCCGCGAAATTCCAGAATCCGCTCCACACCACCGCAATGTGTGGCTCCATCGAATGCGTATAGATCACGGTTGCTACGGCATTTGCCGTGTCATGGAATCCGTTTACGAACTCAAATCCCAGCGCCACCAGAAGCGCGGTGCCCAAAAGAATGTAAGGCAGCGCGGAACCCAGCTCCAACCCTGCCAGATCCCGCGAAAGGCTGTACCCGATGAAGATCACTCCGAAGATCAACACCACACCGAACGCCAGCATTCCGACCCTGCCGGGCTTTCGATTGAGCTTTTCGGTCAGCGCATGCGGAACCGGGGTTGCAGTTGGCTGTGCGGTTGCAGTTGCGGCCATAACTCTCCTCTAGATTCTCGACTCGAGAGCCAGCCTGCGGGTATTTGTGCTGGCGTATCAGCCAGCTTTATATGGAAGATTTGTTACGCTCGAATGAATGTCGCGCTGCAGTTCGTTCACATCCGGAAGATTTGGAGTCGCGCGGTACTAGCAGGGCCGCCGTTTGCTGTGCGGTTCTCTAGCCGCTCCTATTCCACGCAGTCATTCTTACGCTGCGGGTAGTACCTGTGTTCCATTTTCAGGGAAGGTTCAATCCTAAAGAGCAGGTGATGGAGAGTTGCATGAATCAGACGCCAGAACAGATCGCCTTCCGCGCCAAGCTATGGAGAGAGTTTGTAGCTCGCTACCAGGAAGTGCTCGCTACCGCACCGGAAACGTTCTCTGATTATTGCGCCAAGTTCCGCGACCGCTGGATAAACGGAAGACAGTTCGGAAGCAAAAATATTCCGAGGCCTGTCGGACGGCTACATTGACCTTGCGCCAGTTTCCTATCGAGTTGAACCAAGCTAGGACTTGATGCCAGCACAAATGCAAACGGCTACTTAGCGCGGCGATTCTCCTTCTTGGCCGCCTTCCGCTGCGCCTTCGAGTATTTCTTCATTGCCTTCTGCTGTTTCCTGGAGGCCTTCTTCAGCTTTTTATTCTGCTGCTTGGCTGATTTCTTGTCGAATTCTCGGGAACTGCTCGCATACTCCGCGACACCGGGGCTTTGCGCTTTGGCCGGAATCGACCAGGCAACGCCCAACGCGACCAGAAGTGTGAAGGCAGCCATTCGCTTCATGTGGAACTTCCTTCTCGCCCCAAAAACAGCACCAGTTTACACCCGCCGCTTCCGTTCGCGACATCGTGAAACGTTTTAGTGTTCGGTCTCCAGCAAGCCGCGGTACTTCAACATCGGCTGGACGCTCGGGTCTTTTCCGCGCCAGGCTGCATACATCTTTGCCAAGTCCTCCGTGTTGCCGCGTGAGAGCACCATCTGCCGGAAGCGGTCGCCGTTGGCGCGCGTCAGCCCGCCATTATCCTCAAACCATTGGAACGCATCATCATCGAGCATCTCCGCCCAGAGATAAGCGTAGTAGCCTGCGGAATAATCCAAGGCCCAGATGTGGCTGAAATAGCTGGAGCGGTAGCGGGGAGGCACGGCCGTGATCAGCAAATGCATCTTCTCAAGAGCTTGCTTCTCGAACGCGTCCGGCTGTTGGAGCGGGGCGCTCGCGGGAAGCATGTGCCACTGCATGTCGAGCTCGGCGGCAGCAACCAATTCCGTCAGCATATATCCCTGATTGAAGGTCGCCGCTTTTCGGATCTTGGCGACCAACTCGGCGGGCATGGGCTCATTCGTTTTGTAGTGCTTCGCGAAATGGTTGAAAACCGCGGGATATAACGCCCAGTGTTCGTTGAATTGGGAAGGGAACTCGACGAAGTCGCGCGCCGTTGCGGCGCCAGACAGGCTCGGATACTCGGTATTCGCGAACATGCCGTGCAGTGCATGCCCAAACTCGTGGAACATGGTGGTGACGTCGGTGAAGCTGATGAGCGCAGGTTCGCCCGGCGCAGGCTTCGGCAGATTTGCAACGTTGTAGACCACCGGCAGTGTGCCCAGCAGCTTGGACTGGTTCATGAAGACATCCATCCAAGCGCCGCCGTTCTTGTTGTCGCGCTTGAAATAGTCGCAATAGAAAAGCGCCAGCGGCTTGCCGTCCGCATCCGAGACTTCAAAGACGCGAACATCCACTTGATAGACCGGGATGTCCTTGCGCTCCTTGAAACTGATTCCGTAAAGCTGATGAGCGGCGTAGAACACGCCGTTTTCGAGCACATTGTTTAGCTCGAAATAAGGCTTCACGTCTGCGTCATTCAAATCGTACTTCGCCTTGCGGACTTGTTCGGCGTAGAAGTCCCAGTCCCAGGGCTGGAGTTGGAAGCCGCCCTTCTGCGCGTCGATGACATCCTGAATATCCTTGCCCTCGCGGGCTGCTCGAGCCGTTGCGCCCGGCACCAGCGCATCCATGAACTTCAAGGCGGCTTCCGGAGTTTTGGCCATCTGGTCGCCGAGTTTCCACGCCGCGTGGTTGGGATAGCCGAGCAGTTGTGCCCGTTGCGCACGCAGTTGCGCCAGATGAGAGATGAGGTCGCGCGTGTCGTTGGCATCGCCGCGTTCGGCGCGATTCCAGGATTTCTCGAAGACGGCTTCGCGTGTCGCCCGGACGTTGAGTGAGCCAAGCACTGGCTGCTGCGTCGTGTTCTGAAGCGGAAGCACATAGCCTTCTTGCTTGCGGCTTTGGGCGGCCTGCGCGGCTGCGGCGAGTTGCGAGTCGCTCAAGCCGGCAAGCGCACTCTTGTCCGTTGTCACAAACGCTCCGTTTTTCGTAGCCGCCAGAAGCTTCGTCGAGAAGTCGTTCGCAAGCGTCGCGATCTGTTCGTTCAGCTTCTTTAATTCGGTCTTGTCGGCGTCCGAAAGGTTCGCTCCAGCGCGGACGAAACCGTCATAAGTGACCTGCAACTGCCGCAGCGACTCCGGATCGAGCTTGAGCGATTCGCGCTGCTTATAGACGGCAGCCACGCGCTCAAAAAGTTTTGCGTTCAGGCTGATGGCATCCTGGTGCGCCGCCAGCTTTGGCGCTTCCTCGGCCTGCACTTTTTGCAGCACGGGATTGGTATTCGCAGCGGTGACCGCGCCGAAGGCGGCCAGCACCCGTTGCAAAAGTTGCCCGGTCTTCTCCATGGCCACGAGCGTATTCTCATACGTCGGCGCAGCCGGATTGTCTGCAATCGCCTGTATCTCGGCGAGTTCCTCGGCCATGCCCGCTACGATGGCCGGCTGATAGTCTTCATCCTTGATTTTGTCGAAGGGAGGCGCGTGGAAAGGCAGCGTACTCGGCGCATAAAACGGGTTCGAGGGCCCAAACTTCCCATCGGCGGCGGTGCTAAGCGCATAGATGGCGCCCAGTGTTATGGCGCCAAATGCGATAAAAGCAGTCATATATTTCAGCATAACCTTCCCAAGGCGTGATGGCATGGTGCATACGCGTACCGGCAGCCCACGCGTACTAATTGTAAGAGAATTCCCGCGTCGGCCACAAGGAATCGCGAACCTGGCTTCGGGGGCGGTTTTCGATTGCTGCGTTATCAGAGCGAAACGCCCTACTTGATCTGCTGGTCTGCGGACAATGCCTGGTTAATGCTCTTTAGTGTCTGGAATCCGTCTTGGACAACCGTTGTCTTGATATTGTCCCTTGTAACGACAGTGGGTTTCAGCAGGATGACAGGTACATCCGCCTTGCCGTTGCTTATTGTCCTGTTCGCGCGCGTCTTTTCGCCCTTCGCCAGGCGAACCGCTTCCTCGGCGGCCACTACCGCTTCATTCCCCACCGGCTTGTAGACCGTCATGCTTTGCACGCCTTGGGCAATGCAGATGATCGCCGCCAAGTCCGCATCTTGTCCGGAAACCAAGACTTTGCCGGCGAGATTGTGTTCGCGGAGGGCCTGAATCGCGCCTCCCGCCAATCCGTCATTGGAAGCGACAACAGCAGCGATGTTGCCCTGGGTGGAATCAATGGCCTTCAGCATAAAAAGGTACGCCTCGGAGGGCAGCCAGTCTTTGGTATACGCATCAGCGATCACTTTGATGTCACCGCGCTCAATATATGGCTGCAGAACCTTCATCTGCGCGTCATGCAGAGTTTTTGCACCTTCGTCACGCGGAGAACCCGCGATCAGCACATAATTCCCTTTGGGCGCATGTTTTGCGAGATATTCCGCTTGCATCCAGCCGGTCTCAAGGCGGTCAAAACTCACGTAGAGATCGACATCGCTGTTGAGGACCAGGCGATCGTAGCTGATGACCTTAACATTGGCAGACTTTGCGGCGTCAACCATCCGGCTAGCTTTTGTGGTATCGCGGGGCATTAAAACCAGCACTTTGATGCCTGCCTTGATCATTTCCTGTATTTGTTGGAACTGACGATCATCGTCTCCGCCAGCGTCGCGGGAGATCACTTCGGCCCCCAGCTCCTTAGCGCGCACTTGAAAGGAATTCAGGTCCGTCTGCCAACGCTCGCCCTTCATGTCTTCTATGGAAAAACCAATTTTTAGTTTGTTCGCGTCTTGCGCCAGCACAAGTCGTCCGCTAAGGACGATAACGAATAGGGTGAACACAGCCGTCAGCTTGCGAAGCGCTTTTGTCAAGATGTCTTCCTCCGTATTTATGCCGACCATGGCGTCGCCTATCGAAATTCAACGATGCTTAGCAGAATGTTGTGTGCTGCAAAGAGCCGGGCAACGCCGGCCTTGCTTGTACCGGTTTGCGACGAGAACAACGCGGCCGCTATCACGACGCCGCGTCTGGCTGTTTGGACTTAGCCAGTATCTTGCCGACTCGGCATGTAAGCAACTGTCCGACGCTAATCGGTCAACTCACGATATGTGTAAATGAATAAGTCGCGTGTTCGGAAACCAACCCACCGCCCCAAGTCTGACTTACTCGTGCAACACGACGCTCAGGAGAGAAGTGTTTATCTGCAGACCGCCGTTGTACTTGATGAAGCCTAGTTTTCTGAACTTGTTCATGAAGAAATTGACCCGCGAGCGGGTTGTACCGACCATTTCCGCCAGCACTTCCTGCGACACTTTGGGGAGCAATCCGTGGGGCTGGTCATCTCTGCCGTAACGCGCAAGCAATAGGAGTGTGCGGGCCAGACGCTTCTCGCTCGAGTTGAAGAGCTGATCGACCAGGTCTTCCTCGATCCGAATGTTCCGCGCCAGCATGAACCTGATGAACCGGTCGGAGAGGTCGTGCTCCTCGTGAAGCACCTTGAACATTTCATGCTTCTCGATGACGAGCACCGTGGTGGGCGTAATCGCAGTGGCCGTTCCAATGCGAACGGACTGGCCTGCCAAACAGCCTTCGCCAAAAAAGTCGCCCGGTCCCAGAATCGCGACGACCGCCTCTTTGCCGACTTCATTAACGACCGTCAGTTTCACTCCGCCGCTTTGTAAATAGATTACGCTCTCGGCGGCATCGCCTTGGGCATAGACAACCTCTGTTCGCTTAAAATCCTTAACTTTTCTCGCTACACCGGCGGAATCGAGAAAAGCTTGGGCGTCGAAGGCATGCTTCTGCTTGAGTTTTGGAGGGGACTTGATCTTCTTGGAGGTTGTGGATGCCCGCATCAGACACCACCATTAAGCATATTGCGCAACTATTTCATTCTGGTCAAGGAAGTTCTCGCCTGATTGCCACCGAATGGCTTGAATCGGTTGCTTCGCCGATCGTGTTACAAATGCAGTGTCTCTACTTCTTCGAAAGCTCGCCCCAGAAACGGCTTTCAACGTCTTCACGACTCAGCGGGTTTCGTGCTTTGGTCAAAACGATCGAATAGACCACTTCATTGCCAGCAATCTGCGCGGTAATAAACGCCCCGTCTTCCGGCAACTCCTGGTAGATGAATTTCACTTTTCTGCCGTCAGCAAATGTCCTGATCCACTCTTCGTCTGGCATTGTGGTGGCTCCGCAAGCGAGGTCGGTGTGTGGCAAGTATACGTGGTTTGAGGTTACAAATCGCGGATTGGGAATCAGAACCCCAGCCACTTAGCTTCGGGCCGATAAAGACATCATGAATTCCAACGGCGGAAGAACACTCCGCCTTCCCTCACGCCGGGCAGGTTATGATTTTCGCAGTGGACGTTTTGCCGGCGGCTGCGACGGTAACCTCGACATGAGCGCCCTTTTTGAGCTTCACTTCATCGCCGTTTTCGTCAGTCAGCGTATTTTCGATGCGGAGATTTCGATACCGGCGGGTGCCCCTCTCAACTGCAATCTGTGCCTTTTCCGGCTGTTTCCGGCTTCGAGACGGAATGATTTTGTCGACAGTTCCGCGCATGATCGTACTTGCCCGCTCTGGAATTCGGCCAGTATCCAGATTCCGCTTCATGATTCTTGCGGATTTGGCCATCCGTGGCCTCGCCATTTCTTTTTTGACGCTCGCGCGTGTCGCGTCGAGAAGTTCTTTTTTGGGTGGCTTATGCCGCATACACTCATCCTGGCGGCGGGAGAGGATTTATACAGCCCCATTTTGCACAGTTCCGAAATATGTGGCTCGCTAGTTTACTGGATCGATTCATTTCTCAGGCGAGTGCGTTTTCCAGGCCCTAAATGAGGAGTACGGCGAGATGAGGGATACTGCCCGGCCCAGCCCTGCTCCCGGCCAATGTCGCTCTTTCTCGCCGTACCTTCCGGCAGACTATGGATTCCCAAGGATACCCGCTGTTCAATTTTATACATTCTTCCGTAAATTCTCTTGATAGGGTGCTTTTCTCCCGCCAGGTGGCCGTCGGATCGGCCACTGGAGATTAGCCTCTCGTTCGGAACCGCTTCCGGGCGGAGCAAAAGAGTCCAGCGCAACGAGACAACATCGGACCGCACGCATTGCGGCCGTTTTCTTCGAACCCTCGGAAAGAAAGGAAGAAAACATGGTCGGTGTCAATCAAGTATTGGTCATCTCTCCCGAGAAAGAACATCATGAAAAGATTAGCGCAGCGATGAACAAATGTGGCCTCAGCTCCATCTGCTGCAAGAAATTCGACGAAGCGCGAATTTTTATGACCACACAGAAGTTTGGCGTGGTTTTCTGCCATGACACTCTGCCGGATGGCGATTTCCGCGGTGTACTCTCGGCAGCGAAAGCCACGCCAGTCGTCGTGCTATCGCGTTTCGCCGAATGGGATCATTACCTCGCCGCTCTTCGTGCCGGCGCTTTCGATTACATCGCATGCCCGCCTGATTCCGCCGAAACAGAGCGCATTATGTGGTCGGCTATGGCTGGCGCAAGTCAATTCTCAGCCGGCACCGCGCATTAAGGAAGAGCCTTAGTGTTAGTGCCCCGTCATAGTTCGGGCTCGGGCGCAGCTCGATGCGCCGGACGGAAGGCGCGTCGCCGAGGAGACTGATGAATGCCCGCAAAAAAGCGTAAACCATCCTTCCGTGCGGCTATTCGCGTCCGCAAAGGCACCTTCCACAAGTGTCTTGGCAAGAAGCCAGACTCGCCAATCACGGCCGCTGACATCGCCAAAGGCAAAGCCTCAAATGATCCCCACGTTGTCAAGATGGCGACATTCGCAGCCAACGCCAAGAAGTGGCCCTAATAAAATGAATTAGCCCCACAAGTCTTGGAATTCATCTGTCTTCCGTGATTCCCCAGGAGTAGAGCTGTCCCTATTCGCACAGACGCGCGATTCCCAACGCGTTAGTCTATTCATGGATCCTGATTCTTCGGGGTCTTGAGTTCCAGCCACCCTTGAGTCAAAAATGGAAATCCTGACTAAATTCAGAACAGGCGCGCTCTTCATTGCGGTTGCGGCTTCCTCCGTGCTCTTCGGTCAAAATAAGGGCTCCGACAAACCTCCGAATCAGCCAATGGTCCTGGACGCCCGTCAGATCGTGAGTCAGTCCCTTGTGGCCGCCGAGCTTAGTTGGCAGGCTCGCAACGAATACATCTACATGGAGCGTGACGAGGATCGGCGCCTCGACTCGGCAGGGCAGGTGCAATCGCAAAATGTCGACGTCACCAAAATGACTCTCGTCAACGGTATCCGCTTTGAGGAGCTGATGGAACACAACGGTCAGCTGCCCTCAGCCGACGATCAGAAGAAACGCGACGTGGAGATCGAGAAACTGAAGCACGAAACCACGGCGGAGCAGGCGGAGCGGCTCCGCAAGGACCAGGACAACAGATCTTTTCTCCACGTGCTCCTCGAGGCCTTCGACTTCCGCCTCGTCGGCGAAGAGACCGTAGATGGCAGGCCAGCCTACATGCTGGAGGCCACACCGCATCCGGGTTATCACGCCAGCGGCAAGTACGGCAAGCTGCTCGCCAGGGTGCAAGGCAAGCTTTGGGTCGACAAGCAGGACTTCGGCTGGGTCAAGGTCGACGGCGAGGTAACGCAATCGTTCTCGATGGGCTTGTTCGTAGCCCGCGTGCAGCGCGGCTCCCACATCCTCCTAGAGCAGATCTGCCTTGGCGACGCCGTCTGGGTACCAAAACGCCTCGAAGTGCGAGCCAGCGCCAAAATCCTTTTCCTAAAGAGCCTCGAACTGGAGAAGATCCTCACTTACTCGGACTATCGCTCAGCCGCGGACGGCCCCTACTCTGTGAAAAAATAGCGGCGTCCTGACAAGCGATGCCGCGAATGGCGCTGAGGATACGGTGTGAAGGGCATATGGGGCAGCTTTCTACCCCCCAAATGCGAGAACACCGCTCAGAACACCCGCCCAAGTTGGAAGAACCATTTGTGATGGCCGGTGTCGCCTACGCTTCCGCCTACAAATAGCGGACCGATCACCGTTTCCGCGAGGATCCCGGCGGCAACATCATTTGGAAATTTGCTTTCGTTTGTAGCGCCGTACATTTTCGCGAATTCGTAAGATCCAATGACAAACACTCTTTTCCCCACCAACGGCGGCAAGATCCACAAGTCGTGCAAATAGCCTGCCCGGAACAGGTAGTACTGATTGCCTTGCAGCTCGTTCAAGCCGTAAGCGCTCAGAGTCAGCGGCCCGCCCAGAAAGAATTGCGGAATTCCCGTGCTATTAAACCCAAACGTTGTCCCTCCCAGGCCATCCACGAACACCGAGCCCAAAGGCGAGACAGGCTGAAAATATTCAATATTTGCCTGGAGAGAAGGAAAAGCGTTGGCCGCGCCGGGACTCGTATCAAACCACCGGAAAGTCGTCTCAGAGCGCACGCCGCGACGCGGAATCACCGGGCTGTCCGTGTGATCGAAGATGTAATGCAGTTTCGAAGCGCCCGTACGCCCGCTCACCGAATTGAATACCGGCGTGCCCAGCCGCAGATTTGTGTCGAGATAACCCACCTCGTAGCCGACACGCAATTCACTGAAGCGGTTGAATCCGTATCCCACGTCCATCCCAATGTCGGCCTGGCCCCATTTGTAATCCGACAGTGGATTGCCCTTCTCATAGATTTGAAACACACGCGTGCTTGCCGTGCCGTGCGGCGCAAAAAACCACTTGCTCACCGGCGTAAAAGGCCGATAGAGCTCGCTTCCCACACCGTAGGTATTCCCAAACAGAAAATCCGTGCGCCACTCGGAGCGGAATCCCGCAACATCCAAGTACGTTAGCCGCGCGCCCATGGTGAAACCCACTTCCTCGCTCTCCGAACCATCCACTTCAAATGCCGGTTGAATCGTGGGCGGCGCGTAGTTTTTTTCGCTCACCTGAATGAGCAGCCCTTGCTGCCCGTCGCGTTCCATAATCCGGTAACCCACCGTGTCATACCGGCCCACGCCCGTGAGCCGTGTCAGCGCGCGATCGAGCTTGTCTGTGTCCAGCGGCTTGCCCGCCAGCGGTTGCAGGTAATGCTCGATGTTCTCCGTCTGTTGCGCGGTGTCCGCTCCTTGCACCTTGATAAATTGCGGCACGGGCGCTAGCGTTTTTTTCCGTGCCTCGCGATCCCGCACGTACTCCTGCCATTCGGCATCGCCGAGCGCGAATTTTTCCAGCAATTGCGATTTCCCGTCGGCAGTCTCGTAACCTTTCCGCATGATCGCTTCGTTCTTTTTGTAATCCGTCGAGCTGTATCCAGCAAGAGGCACGCTGACCACGGCGTCGGCGCGCGCAAGGCCTCGCACTTCGCTTTCCGCAACCACCACTCGGACCGACTGTTGCAGCACGGTGAAAAGAGACCTGATGTCCGCCGCTTCCACGGGTTTCGTATCCAAGTGCACCGCGATCACAATGTCCGCGCCCATCTGCTTCACGACGTCAGTCGGCAGGTTGTTCACCAGCCCGCCATCCACCAGCACGCGGTCCTTGTCGACCACTGGCGCGAACGCCCCCGGAATCGACATCGTCGAGCGCAACGCCAGCGCCATCGAGCCTTGCTCAAAGACCACTTGTTTACCGCTCACCAGATCCGTCGCCACACACCGGAATGGTGTGGGCAGCGTTTCGAACGATCCCAATTTGTAGTAGGGCAGCGTAACTCGGTCGATCAACAATCCGATCTGGTGTCCTGAATTCAACCCGGGCGGAAGCGACAAACCATTGCGCAACCCAAGAATGAGGGCGTTCGGAAATGCCCGCTGGTCTTCCTTGCGTCGAAAGGAAAGGTCTTCGTAAGGCGTCACGTCGCCGAGTATTTCATTCCAATCGACTCCCTCGATCAGTCTCTTCATTTCCGCCGGACTCATTCCCGTCGCGTAAAAACCTCCCACCAAACCGCCCATGCTCGTCCCCGCAACTTCGTCCACCGGAATATGGTGCTCCTCAAACCACTCGAGCACGCCGATGTGCGCCAGTCCCAGCGCCCCGCCGCCCTCCAGTGCCACCCCAATGCGCGGCCGCCCTTTTGGCCTCTCCTGTGCGCCCGGCGCCGCCGCAACATTCGGCGACTGCGCTTCTTGCGCGGCAGCGAAGCAGGGAATCAGCAACAGCAGGAGATAGGAAAGAGCGCGCGGCATGTTCGCCTCCTCGGAATCGTTTCAAGCAGAAATCACGCTGGAAACGATTCCGAGTTTGTATGAGCGCGCGGATTCGAGCAAGCGGCGATCTTTTATTTCTTCAATTCGTTTACTTGCTCTTTTCTTCCAGGTGGACCGTAGGTTTAATCGTTCCTTTTTCCCGCGCGATTTTCAGCAATTCGGGATAGAACTGGACGAAGGAATGTTCGACGGCAGCGTTCTGATCGTGGCAGCTCCAGCAATTATTTTTGCTGGGAATCAGCGCGCTCGCCGTCTTCGCGGAGTTGTTGAAATCGAAATAAGCCCACTTATCCGCAAACCGCGACTCGTCTTTTACTTCGACGTCTAATCCCACCAGCGATTCCTGGTAGCTCCCTTTCTGATTGATCGAGCCGTGGGAGGATGAGCCGTAAATTTCCAGCACGAACATGGTTTTGTCTGGCCACTTTCCCTTGGCTTGGAAAAAGTCAAAGGCCTCGGGAGCGACGAATACGTTGGTGAAGGCCGGCGCGCCATTTCCTCCCGCATCCGGGTTATAGCTCATCCCAAAACCGGAGGAGACATATACCCAGCGGCGATAGCCCTCCGGCCGAACGAGCTTGCCATCCGAATTGAACTGCGCGCCTGTCGGCCGCCCTGAAACCGAAGCAAGAGTGGGCGCGTGATTTGCGCGTATCGCAACCGCTCCTGCGAGCAAGCCTGTGAGTATGAGAACCAAAATCTTGCGCATCCTAAGCCTCCGCAAAAGCCTCGAGCCGAACGAGTTCGCTCAAGGAAGCCGCCAATCGTGCTCTCTATCGATGATCGGCATACTATACCGACCGTCGATATAGTAGCTAGACGTGCCTGCGCTCCCTCTGTTTCTCGCTTTCCCATTTTGGTTCCATTCGGGGCGAGGGCAGGTCGTTTCCGGACAGGGACAAGCGGTCAGGTGGCGAGTTTGCGCCCCGAGTACTTTGGTTCTCTTGGCGCAACCATAAGCGGCCTATAGGGTTAGCAATAGAACGGGGAAACTGCTTCCCTGCGGGGGCGTGCCAGGTCCGCTGCTCAATGGATGGACCGTTGAATGCACGAAACGTAGAGACAAGAACGAACATCCAACATTTGGGGCAGAAGAGTAAGGAGTAAGTCATGCCAAGTATCGCCATCCCTCCCGGGGGGAACCCGGTGTCTGATGCCCACTCCTCAAAAACCAGCACGCTCGTCCTGATCTTCCGGATCGTTCGCTGGACGGTCTACGCCTGTGCCCTTATCGTGTTGATTCTATTGCTACATAAGCCTGCGCCGCCGGTGGTCTCGACCACCCCGGAAGCCGCCGCTAGGGCGGAGCGGAAGTTCCAGGATGTCCAGCAAGCTGTGGCACAAGGCCAGCCCGCCACGCTTCACATGAGCGAAACTGAGCTGAACTCGTATTTGGCGTCGCATCTTGTTCTTCCGGCAGCCAGCGCGAACGTGCCGAATGGAACGCCGAATACTGCTCCAAGCGGGACGAGTATAGGCGCCACAAACGGCGACCAGCCCACGATGGATGATGTCGAGCAAATGCGCTCAAACGTCAAGGACGTAAAGGTCCAGTTGGTCGACGACCACGTGCGAGCCTACGTAGTTTTCGATGTCCACGGCAAGGACGTAACGCTGCAACTGGTGGGCAAGCTGGGCGCGGACAACGGTTTTCTGAAGTTTGAGCCGGTTAGCGGCCAGATCGGCTCGTTACCGATCCCCCAAGCCACGCTGGAAGCGGCCGTGCGGAAAATGATGGAGTCTCCAGAAAACCGCGAAAAGCTCAAGCTCCCTTCGGACATCTCGAATCTGAAGATCGAGAACGGGGAAGTAGTCGCGCAATACCAGTAAGTGCGGGTGACTCGCTTCGGCTTTCCCAATTTAGCTTGCCATCTCGCGGGGCGTTCCCCACTTCATGATTTTCCCCCAGCCGTTTTTCAATGAACGTAGAAGCCCGTTTTGGAGAGGATCACGTAGTCGTGGCCTCTTTTTCCGAAAGAAGAAGCGAGGCGAACGTCGAGTTTGTGGGGTTTCCCTAGGGCTGCGCTGGCATTCGTGTAGTAGCCCAACGTGTAGCGTGTCTTGATGCGCTGAATCAAGGCGCGGAAGACGGGATCCAGATGCGGGATGTCTTGCACGTCGAAGAGCTCGCCGCCCGTTTGGTCCATCACTTTGCGAATATTGACCAGGCCGGGAATCATGCTGGCGGCAAAGAGCGTTTGCGGCGGGTTGTAGCCGGGGATTTTGAGGTTATAGAGGGCCGCATCCGCGGCGATGGCTTCCGTGACGATGTCATGCGTTCCTTGTCCGCCGGCGTCCGTGCCAACATCGTCGCTGATCAGAATGATCACGCGGCGGCCCTTGGGCGGCAATTTAAGCAGGTTCTGGGAGGCGATGAAGATTCCATCATTGATATTGGTGGCGCCACCGGCGCGAAAAGTATTGATCTCTTCGGCGATTCTGCTCTTGTCCTTCGTGAAGGGGACGCGCAACTGTGCTTCGGTGGAAAAGGTAAAGAGCGCGACTTCGTCGTCGGGTTTGAGAGCGGCAAGAGCGGTGGTGGCAGCGTCGCGCAACGGGCCGAGAAATGGCCCAATCGAGTCACTTAGATCCAAGACTAGAGCGACCTCGAGAGGCAATTCGTCCCGGCTGAAGACATCCAGTTTCTGGACTACACCATCTTCGCGCACTTCGAAGTCCTCTTTTTTCAGATCCGCCATGATTTGGCCAGACTTGCTCTTCACCGTCGCGTCCAGCAATACCAGGTTCACACCGACGCGAATGATGCCTTGCGGCTGCTCCTGGGCTCGAGCAGGGATTCGGAAGACGGACGCAAGAGAAATGAACAGCGCGCATATGCGGCCTGAGTTCTGCCAGAGTTTGAACATTGCCATTGCTCTATTGTACGCGAGACCAGCCGCCGCTTAACTCCAGGCGATGGAGAGTTCGGAATATCCTTTGCCTTCTTCGATCGGTACGGAGAAATAGATGGCTACGTCCTTCGCGCCGGAAATCTCCAGGGCCTTTTTGAAGAATCCAACGATGGCGAATCCCATGATGCGGTGCTGTTTTTCAAAACCGGTGTATTTTACGACCGCTCTGCCGTGCCCTTGGACCTGCACTTCGATAGGAACTCCCTGAAAATACGTGGCGTGAACCGCCGCGATGCGCTTGATCACGAATTCTGGCGAACCTAGTTTTACAAAGGCCTTGTAGATTCCACGAAGCTGTCTTTCGATCACCGCTTCCGAACCGCGCGTGACCATCTCTTCGTTTCCATCCGCGAGGACCTTGATTTCTATTTCGAGGAAGCGCGTAAAGAGATCGAGAGAGTACCAGGTGGAGGAGAAGACTTCGCCTTCTAAGACCCTTCGAGTTTCGTCGTCAAGAAGTCCAAGGATTTTTTGGAAGGCAGCCTCGCCGGCGCGCGACTTGATCTGCTCGATGGTTTCTTTAATTGCGGATCCCTTGATCTGCACCATTCAGGCGCTCCTCGGCGGACGGGTCAGCAGCTGAACCCTCTTCTGACCTTACTATGTTTCTTCGAGGAGCAACGAACGGCTTGTCCTAACCGGAACTGACAACCAGTGATTGCGCGATAGCTTTCCACATGACGATGTCGCAGGGATCGCTCGCGCAGCGGCAAACCGCGCGAGGTTGATATATGTGTCACCCGACGCGGGCCAGTCTGCGGATGGAGAGCGCGGTGAGCAGCACAGTGACGCCGGCGAGGACCGCTACATGGATCGCGGTTTTTCCGTAGGAACTCATTCCGAGCGCAGCAAGCACCAATTGTTGCAAATGATAGGTCGGCCAGACCGGCGAGATGGCGCGAAGAAATTTCGGCAGCGGGTAGAACAGGCCGGAGACGTGCATCATCGGCACGTAGATGAGATTCACGAACGCGATGGCCGCTTTTCCGGAGACGCGCGTTCCAATGAATAATCCGATAGCGCAGAAGGGAAGCGAACCGAGAATGTTGATTGCCGTAACGCTTGCACACTGCGCGAAGGTCAGTGGCAAATGGCCTAGCAACAGAGCTGCCGGAATCATCGTCGCCATCACGATGAATGCGAAGAGCATGGTCATAAGTAATTTTGCCAGCAGGTAAGACCCGGCTGGCGCCGGCAGTGCGCGCTTGAGCGTGAGCAGACCTTGTTCGCGTTCCGTAGCGATGGTGGCGCCGAAGCCGAACATTCCCGGTCCCATCACGCCGAAGACCGCGAACGCCGTGAAGAGGAATTTTCCCGTTGTTGGGTCGTTTCGAACCGCATCCCCGAAAAGTACAACTCCGAACAGCAGATACAAGGCCGCGGGAAGGACCAGAAAGGGTATGGAGAAACCAAGCACGCGAAACATGCGCAAGCATTCGAATCGGGCTTCCGCAAGATAGGCGCCCAACAGCCGGCCAGTAGGCATCACCCTGG
>Ga0207136_1033_pt1 | contig 34398 bp, 29 predicted proteins | sample Alteio_BWMinHeat_8_FD_153552 | JGI IMG/M metagenome (GOLD analysis project Ga0207136, IMG submission 153552) | Enriched cells from forest soil in Barre Woods Harvard Forest LTER site, Petersham, Massachusetts, United States -... | ecosystem: Environmental > Terrestrial > Soil > Temperate forest >...
CTGACCTAGGTGGTCCAGATTTCCTTTAAAACGCGCTGAAAATTGCCCCCGAGGATGGCTTCAATGTTTGGGTCGGAGTATTTTCGGCGGATTAGACCTTCGGCTAGGTCGAAGGGGCGCTTGCCGTAATTGTAGCCATCGATATCAACTTTGTCGCGGAAGCCGTAACTACCTTTGTAGCTGGCTCTGAGTTGCTTCAATTCGTCGGGCGGCATTGCGTCGTACCCGAGAAGGTCGATGTCGCTGCCCACGCCGACGTGCTCCACGCCTACCAGTTTGGCAACGTAATCATAATGGTCGAGCATGGTTTCAATCGTCGTGGGTTCTTTCGCGGTGATGAACATGCGGACTTCAGTGATGCCCATGACGCCGCCTTTCGCGGCCATGGCTTTGATGGCTTCGTCGGTTTTGCAGCGCGGATGAGTGGGATTGAGCGCACGGCAATTCGAATGAGTGATTAGAACGGGCTTTTTGGAGACGTCAAAGGCCTCGAGCGTAGTGCGGTCGCCGCAATGGGAGACGTCGACGGCCATGCCGAGTTTGTTCATGCGTTCGACGATAGCGATGCCGAAATCAGAAAGGCCTTCGTCGCGGCGCTCCGTGCTCCCGTTACCGAGGAGATTGCGCGCGTTGTAGGTGAGTTGGGAGACGCGCTGGCCCAGGCCGTAGAAATAATCGACGTCGTCCACTTTGCGGAAGTGTTCGGAGTTTTGCACGCCGAGCAGGATGCCGACTTTGCCGGAAGCCTTAATGCCATCGAGGCGAGCAGGGGTTTCGACACGCTCGAACCAATTGTCGTGTCGTGCGAGGAACGTGTTGTAACCAGAGAGGAATTGGATGGTTTCGAGGTAGACGTCCGGACCGCCGGTGCCGATGGCGATGTGGAAGACGTTGATGCCGGATTGTTTGAAGGGGGCGTAATCGGCAGCGGTGAAATTTTCAGGATTGCCCAGCATTTTCATCATTCGGCTAGGGCTGATCCATAGCGGAGCGAGCATATCGATGACGGTGGCGCGTTGCACTAGAGCGATGGCGCGGGCGGAATAGGTTTGCTCGGAAGAGGCGAAGAGGCGGTAACTATCGCGATTGAAAAAAGGGGCGCGGTTCAGCAAAGCTGCGCCGGCCCTTCCGCGGCTTAGCGCTGGGCCCAATAGAGCGGCGGCCGCGCCTACGGCAGATCTTCCCAAGAAGTTGCGACGATTCATTTCTGTTTCTCCCTCGGCAGTGTGCCGCTGTGAGATGAAACGCTTGTGAGCCGAGATAGTATCACCTTCAACGTTTGTTTCATCCTCGGTGCAAACATTTGTGATTGAGTGGGAGAAGACAAGAGTATTGGGTTTTCCAGACTGCAACGCGATGGGCACTTGAAAAGAACTGTACGAGCGATTGCCGCGGGATGCGGCCCTCGCGGTGGATATGGCTGCAATGGAAAAGGAAGCCGCCCTTCCTGGAGGGAAGGGCGGCGTGACGGAACGAAGCGGCGCGCAGAAAAAACCTCAGGGCTGGCGCCCTGAGCTACATGGCGAGGCGGGTTAGCTTTGGCCTGCGCCGGCTGCGGCGGCTTTGGTCATGTTGGCGGTCCACTCGGCAGAGCGGCGCGCCATTTCATCGGGAGCGACGTCTTCGACGTGGGTGGCGATGCCCCAGCTGTGGCCGAAGGGATCGGTGAGCTTGCCATAACGATCGCCCCAGAACATGTCGACGACAGGCATGCTGACTTGGGCGCCGGCGGCCACGGCGCGATTGAAGATGGTGTCGACGTCCGGAGCATATAGGAAGAGATACGAGGAAGGAGTGGTGCCCGGTGTAGGAGCAGCCGACATACCTGGGAATTCATCGGAGACAAAAATTACGGAATCGCCGATGCGCAGCTCGGAGTGCATGATCATGCCGCCGGGCCCGGGCATACGGTTGATTTCGGTGGCGCCGAAGGCTTCTTTGTAGAAGTCGATGGCACTGGCTGCGTTTTTACAGGTGATGGCCGGAGTAAGGGAATGGTATCCCTCCGGGATGGGTCGAACTTTGTCTGGCATAAGGGCTCCTTGCAGTTTTGGACGTTCGCGCGACAAAACGAGGGAGGCAGAGGCGGGGCGCGCGTTAAGGATTAGATACTCTACGCGCGTAGGCGTGTCAACTGTTGTAGGTGACGCCAAGAGGTTGCGGGAATTACTGTACGGTGACTATCACCGTGGCGGCGGTGCGGCCGAATTGGTTGGTGGCGTACAGAGTGTAAGTGGTTGTGACCGATGGATTGACGACTGCGGTGGTGCCGCGGACAGCGCCGATTTGTGGCGAGACGTTGAAATAGGAAGAGCCGGTGGTGGCCCAGGAGAGGGTGACGGCAGTTCCTGCGGAGACCGGATTGCTGGTGCTGGCAGTGAAGCTGGAGATCGTCGGAGCGGAGCCTTGCGGAAGATTAGCGGAGGTATAGACGGTGCCGAGGACGACGACCTCGAAATCGGACGCGGTCAGCGTGGTGAGATTGTGGAGATCGTCGTTGCTCCAGCGATCGTCGGGTGCGCCGCTGATGTACATCGACGAGCCGTTGTCGGCCATGATCATGCCGTATTGTTTGAGAGCTTTCAGGATGGCCTGATTGGTGGCGGAGAAGCTAGATATGTCGAAAGTGGATTTTAGGCGAAGGCGCATACCCATGGGTGCGGCGAATTGCGCGCTGGAGTTTGAGGCCCAGTGCGTAGCGGGCAGGACGTAGGCAGCAGTGCTGTGTTGAAGAGTGAAGCGGATGGCGTGAGCGATTTGCCCGCTGGCGGCTTCGTCGTAGCGGATAAGACCGGGGAAAATCGGCAACCCCGCGGCGTCAGCGGAAGTCCAGGTTAGCGGGCGTTGATCGTAGTTCTGTAAATCCCAAACAGCGGCGGAGCCTGCGTTCCAAGTGCCGTCGGTGTTTACGCTGGAACCATAGAGTTCGTAAAGCCAGCAATTGCTGTTGTCGAGGACCAGGACGTGGCGATCGCCGGTGCCGGGATTGGGGTAGCCCTCTATGTTGGCGTTGGCGGGGATCGGCATGGGACCGGGATCGCTTTCGTCGCCGTAGGCGTTGAAGAGAATGTTCACCGGGGATTGCGAGGAGTCGACAACGGAGTAGGGAATACCCATGTAGCTGCCCTGATATTCGCCGGAGCCGAAATCGGGATGGACGGGGACGGTGGTACCGATGAAATTGATGTAGGAATCGGAGTTGGGATCTACTGGGGCAGCGGAAATGTCTTGATTCCAGACGTTGCTGGCGGGGAAAGGACGGAAACCGTTGAGACTTGCGCCTGCGCCGACCGCCATACCGCTGCAGGCGCTGGCTTGCGTGGTGGAAGTGACTTGAAGATTGATGCTGTTGGAGATGCTCTGGCCTGGGTTGGGATTGCTGACGGAGACGGCGAAGATGCCCACTGTGGCGGCGGTTCCAGTGGCAGTGAGTTGGGTCGCGGAGACGTAAGTTGCGGTGAGGGGCACCCCTGCCAGGAGGACTTGAGAACCACTGAGGAAATTGCTGCCGCTTATGGTGAAGGAAAAAGCGCCGACATTGATCGAAGTGGGATTGATGGATGCAAGGACTGGAGTTGGATTGAGCAAGGTGACGTTGCTCGAGCCGCTGGCGGAGGAATCGGCAGAGCTGGTGGCCTGAATGGTGATGGTGTTGGGATTGGGAAGAGAAGCAGGAGCGGTGTAGTTGCCGGAAGAAGTGATTGTGCCGGTAGTGGAATTGCCGCCGGCGACGTTATTGACGGACCAGGTGACCGCGGTGTTGGTTGTACCAGTGACGGAGGCGGTAAATTGCTGGGAGCTGCCAGCGCGTACGTTGGCGGGATTTGGCGCGACGGAGACCTGGACGTTGCCTGAGGTCGGAGGGTTCGGCGGAGCAGTTGGCGGTGTGGGCGAGGAGTGCGAACCGGAAACGTGGGCACAACCTGCCGGCCAGCAAGCAAGTAAGGAAAGAAGGATCAATAAGTTGCGCCGCACGGAAATGCCCTCCTAGTGAGATCTGCCCGGAATGAAGGTGAAGCGGCTCATCGAGCCAAGAGCCCTGTGAGAAAGAATTATGAATGAGGGGGTGTTGGGAAACGACTGGCCGAGGGTACAAATTTGGTACAGCCCAATCCGGCGGACTGGTGTTTTTGACAGGCGTCATCGGCAATAAACCGTGATAGGGTGCGCCGTAGACTCCGCTGTCGAAGCCACGAATTCGAGACTTGAGAGGAATAAAAATGAACAAGTACCTGACGGAATTTGTTGGGATGTTCTTTTTTGTTTTGACCGTTGGTTGCGTGGTCATCGGAAACAGCATAGGAACGCTCGCGCCGCTGGCGATCGGCTCCGTGCTGATGGTGATGATTTATGCCGGGGGACATATCTCGGGTGGGCACTTCAATCCGGCAGTGACATTGGGAGTTTGGCTTCGCGGCAAATGCGAGACGAAGGATGTTCTGCCCTACATGATTGCGCAGATTGCCGGGGCGGCGCTTGCGGCGTTGGTCGTGAAATTTCTGAGGACGGGAACGGCGGTCACCCCAATGAGCGTGGCCACGCTGCCGGCTTTATTGGCGGAGTTTTTGTTCACGTTTGCGCTCGTTTTCGTTGTGTTGAATGTAGCGACGGCAAAAGGAACGGCGGGGAATTCGTTTTATGGATTGGCGATTGGTTTTACCGTGGTGGTGGGAGCGTTCGCGGTAGGGAATATTTCCGGCGGAGCCTTCAATCCGGCGATCGCCGTGGGGATCTCGATACTCGGATTGTCCGCGTGGTCGAACATTTGGATTTATCTGGTGGCGGATTTTGCGGGGGCCGCGGCCGCAGCGGCTGCGTTCAAGGTGGTTAGTCCCGAAGACAGATGACGAGCTGCGAGCGATAAATTAGGATCGAGAGGGAAGGCTTCGTGGGCGCGCCGCTTGTGGGGCGGCTAAACCGGCTACGGAGCGCCCGAAGCAAGATCGATCCGGGCGCCCGTGCCAGCAACTTAGTTACGGCTTGCTGATGATCCCGCAGGCAATGCGCGCCGGGGCGGCGGTTCCCGTGCCACCGGCAACTGCATGGATTACGATCGCGGTTCCCCCATTGCTGAAAACGGAGTGGTCATCGTCGCCGAGAGTTACGTTTGGCGCGACTACGGAAACGTGGGCCGTGCCATCGGCGCCGACGATCAGCGAAAAATTCGGAATGTCGCCAGCAGGGGCGCCATCGTGGCTGTGCTCAGCGCCGCCGGGATTGAAGTGCGGGCCAGCGGTTTTGAAGTCGGGAGGATCGCATTTGGCGACTTGATGAATGTGAATGGAGTGTTCGCCCGGAGGCAAATTCTTGATGTCCAGCGTGATTTTGACGCCTTTTGGCGTGCTGGTAAGTTGCGCTGAACCCACGCTCTGGCCGTCGGTGCTCTTAAACTCAACGGTTATTGGCTTGGAACCGGTGCGGCTGTGAGACTCCTGGGCCTGGGCAGCAGAAGCGAGGGCGAAAAGCAGACACACCCCGCATAGGATTGCTCTCATTGGGATTACCTCTCTCATTGTAGGTTTCGAAGGCTCTCTGGGCACTGCGCGAAGCAGTGTCCTACTACTCTAACTCGGCTCGGCTGAAGGATATTCCGCCCTGTAGCCAACCTTGTACTCAGTTAGATACCTATGGAATAGCGCCAAGCTTGCGGAAGTGCGAGTGCCGAGCACCTGCCTAGGCAGGAAAGGGGAGCAGTGGCAAAAGTCTATCGAGGGCGCGAACGTGATAATTAGTCGTTGCGATAAAGCTCTGGGTATTCTTTTTTCAGGCTGGTGAGTTTTGGCTGATCGTTGATCATGATGTAGGGCTCATAAGGGTGATGTTTGAGATAGTCCTGGTGGTAGTCCTCGGCGGCGTAGAAAGCTTGCAGCGGGACGACTTGCGTGACAATGGACTGAGAATAGATTTTTGCGGCGTTCAACTGCGCGATGTAGGCTTCGGTAATTTTCTTTTGTTGGTCGTTCGAATAAAAAATGGATGAGCGGTATTGCGTGCCGTAGTCCGGACCCTGGCGGTTGAGTTCGGTAGGATTGTGGCCGACGGAGAAAAAGATCATCAGAATCTGGCCGTAGGTAATTTGCGACGGATCGAAAACGATTTTCACGGATTCGGCGTGGCCGGTTTCGCCTATGCTGACTTCCTCATAGTGGGCTGTTTTTGCCGCGCCACCGGAATAGCCGGAAGTTGCGGAAGTCACACCTTTCAAATGCTGGAACACAGCTTGAATCCCCCAGAAACAGCCGCCGGAAAGAACGGCAGTCTCTTGGGCCTTTGCGGAGGCGAGGGGAGCGTCGACTGCGGGTTTTGGAAATGCAGCTTTAGCGTTGGCTCGGCCGTCGTTGGGTTTGGACGAGGCCCAAGCCAGAACGCCAATACCGGCACAAATCAAGACCGCAATTAGGACAGCGCGCATGGTGTAAGCTCCGCAATCACTCCACTCAAGTATACGTCCGCTTTGAGAGATTGGATGTTTTCGCGCGGGCTTAAGATACGTTTCGTTTGTCCGTTGGATTCAATCCGTGACGAGGTGCGCGACCGCAAACGTGAAGATCGTCGCGGCCAGCAGGGTTGCCGCCGTGAAGAGTACGATGGCAAGATGCCGACGGAAGAATGTGAGGCCAAGGGCTGCGTCCTGGCGGAGCGTCTGATCTGTGCGCCAAATTCGAAGCAGCGCAATTGCGCCCACAAGGACAAGGAGACCCGGCAAGCCAATAAAGAGCAACGCGTCGCCCAGGGGCGAGATGTGCGTCGTGGTCCATTCGAAAATAATCCAGCTCGTGCGCGCAGGTTCGTATTGGCGAGGTTGCAGAAGGCGCAGGGCGGCTGCAGCGAGGAACACTGTTGCTGGCAACACCAACAACCACTCACCGACGGCAAGGGCTGACAAGCGAAACGGTCTCGCGATTTGCATGGGGAGATCCTCCGGACACTTTATAATGCAAAGTACATGTTCGTGTCAAGTAGTCACTTTTCGCAGCGGAGGTCGCGCCGAAGCGAGGATTGCAAGAAACGACGTACCAAACGAAGTGGCGCGTGAATCACGGGAGCAGTAATGCGAATGCCACTTTTGTTTGTGGAGCACGGATCCCCGATGAACGCGATCGAGTAGAATGCGTTTACACGCACGCTTGAATCGCTGGCGCCTCGCTGGGAGCGGAACTTAGCAATCTTCAGCGGCTCGATCTGGCGTTGCAGTCTTTTAGCACCTTCCTGAAAAATTCGAAATTGGAATTGAGCGCGGTTGCGGCATCATGCTGTAGCTCGAAAAAACGAACTGAGGAGAGACTCATGTCATTGCGCGTTCGCGCTATTTCTGTAATCTGCAGCGTTCTGATTTTACCGGCGGTTCTTTGCGCGCAGATTACTCACGGGCAGAAGCCGGAGCTTCCTGCACCTTATTCCACGAAATCGTCTGGCAATGGACCTCACAAAGAAGCGCCTCCCCCGGGTTTTCTTCCCACAGTGACACAGGGCTTTCGCGTGAATGTATTTGCGGAAAGCTTCAAAGTGCCGCGCTGGCTTGCAGTGGCCCCCAATGGAGATATTTTTGTGGCAGAAACGGGGGCGAACCAGATTGTGGTGCTGCGTGATCCGCAGAACACGGGTGGGGCGCAACAGCGCGAAGTGTTCGCTACAGAAACGTCGCGCGTGTTTGGCATCGCGTTCAAGGATGACTACGTCTATGTGGGAAACATAAACCAACTCGTGCGATTCCGCTATGACCCGAAGACATCGAAGCGGCTTGGTGAAGCGGAGCCACTGCTGAAGCTGCCGAATAGCGGCGCCCACATCACGCGGTCGGTGGCGATCTCAGCGGATGGCAAACACGTGTTCGTTTCCGTCGGATCGGGTTCCAACATCAATACGGGCGAGGACCCGATTCGCGCAGCGGTTACGATATGCGATCTGGATGGGAAGAACGCGCGGCTGTTTGCCACCGGGCTGCGGAATCCGGTGGGTTTGGCGATCGAGCCGGTCACAGGAGCGGTGTGGGTGAGCGTGAACGAACGCGACGAGTTGGGCGACGATTTGCCGCCGGATTATTTTACTTCGGTGAAGGATGGCGGATTCTACGGCTGGCCGTACAGCTATATTGGGAGCAATGTCGATGACCGTGTGAAGCCGCAGAAACCCGAGCTTGTGGCAAAGGCGATTATTCCCGATGTGCTGCTGGGCGCGCACGTGGCTCCGCTGCAATTTGCGTTTTATACAGGGAAGCAGTTTCCGCAGAGCTATTGGGGCGGGGCGTTTATCGCGGAGCACGGTTCGTGGAACCGGGCGACCCGGGCGGGGTATCAGATTGCATTTGTGGCGTTTAAGGAAGGGCAGCCTTCGGCCGATCCTGTGGCGTTCCTCACAGGGTTTGTGCCTGATCCAAATGGGCGCGACGTGTCTGGCAGGCCGGTGGGAGTAGCGGTTGCGCAGGATGGCGCGTTGCTCGTTTCGGATGATGGGGCAGGGAAGATCTACCGCATCTCGGTTGCGAAGTAAGGCGCGCGCCTAATTCACAGTCAGCGTCAACGGAGTCGATTGCAATTGCAGCGGCTTTCCGTTAGCGGAGCTTGCCGACGGCGCGACCATTATTATGAATTGCCCTTGAGGCGTCACGATCTTCGGCGGTTGAGGCGAAGCGAGGCTTGCACTTCCGCCGCCGCAGCCTACCGCAGTCAAAATTGCTCCAAACACCGTGAGAAGCATCGTCGCAGCGAATGCGCTGGAAAAAGAGAGGCGTCGCGGCGCGTTCAAAATGCGTTTCGCGCCGAACGCTAGCAAGAGAAGCAGGATGACGCAAACGGTCAAAACGGGAGCGGTGCGGAGAACCGAGAACGGTGTCGAGGGCGGGATACTGGAAAACGGCAAGATTGCGCTGGTACCACTGCTTGTCGCTACCGCTACTGTGAAGGGCACCGCATTCCCATTCGAGATTTGCAGTGTGGCCGGCCCCTGGATGGTTGCGGCGGCGGGCGCACCGCTGTACGCGAGGGAAACTGTGCCGATATAGTCCGCTCCTGGAGTTATCTGGAGATTGAACTGCGCGGTCTGGCCGGCTGAGATCGTCGCCGATGTAGAGCCAGAAGGCGCGGCGCCGAGAGTTAGCGTCGGATTGGCGAATCCGCCTAAATTGATGACCTGGGGAGAATTTATCGCATCATCCGTGAGCGTGACGGTGGCCGCACGCGCGCCAGGAGCGAGTGGCATGAAAGAAACGCCTATCGTGCAAGTGGAATTCACCGCATAGGCGGAGGCAGTGCAGCCATTTGTCAGAGTGAAGTCGCCGTTGTTTGTTCCACCGAGAACAACCGAAGAAATATGGAGTGGGCCGCCGCCAGAGCTCGTTACCGTGACATTTTGCGCGCTACTGGACGTGCCTTGTGTGATGGCCGCAAAAGAAAGGCTAGTCGACGACAAGGAATTATTAGAGTTTTCGAATAATTCGTTGGGGGCGAGCTGGAAACTTTGTGCGAATGAAGGGGAATTTCGCGTGTCTGGGCCATGTGCCTTCCTTGGCCGTCGAATTAGCGGCGCCTCATTGAACTCGAGAGGGAAACGTTTGCGAATCCAAGGTAAGCGGGAAAAGGTGCGGAGTCAATAAAATATATCAAATGATTTAATATACTCAACAGTTCATAGAAAGCAGGTTGCGAGGCAGTTTTGACCAGCGGACCGATTGTTAAAGAATATTAATGTTCAAATATCGCGTCGTGCGTTACCGTGCAGAGCTTATGCAACCAGCACAGCTTGATTTGGAAAAACTTTCGTCTTCAAACGGCACCACACTGGTGACGCGCCTTAACGGGAAGCTGAGTCTCGAGACCGTTCACAACTTCATTCAGACCTTGCGGCCGGAGCCTGCGGCGCACCTGGTGCTTGATATGAGCGGGGTGACTTTCTTGGACTCGGCTGGAGTAGGCGCGCTGGTGTCGCTGTTTGTGCACAGGCGCAACGTTGGAAAGTCCTTTGCTATCGCTGGGCTGACCCAGCAGGGTATGGCAGTGCTGCAGGTCGCTGGCCTAGTGAAGCTCCTGCCGAACTTTCCCGCCGTTGAGGCAGCTATCGCCGCAAAGAACTGACCCTCTTCGTCTAGCAGGATTCTGTAGCGAATTTGAGGTTAGGTCGCATACCCCCCTCCCGTTTTTTTTGTAAATGCGGATTCTAAAGGACTTTAAGCTTTAAGTCTTTAAGTCCCGCGTTTCAAAACTGCGCATTCTAAAGGGCTTACAGGCGAATTTTTGTAAATGCGGATTCCAAAAAAGTTAGCGCAAAAACGGCCGGGACACGAAGACTTGAGCAGCGAGGTATAAATGTAGAATTACTTACCTTTTTTAATAGCATGAATCATAAACATGTCAATGCCAGCATTTTCTGGCATGGCGTGGCGGCTTTGACACAGGGCGGCCCAAGTCGGGGATGGTATGCTGACGCCTTCCAGATTGGAACGACGCTTTTGCCGACCGTCTTTGATGCGCTGGTATACTCAGGCGCATGAACAACCAATTTGGATTTGAGCTCCAGGATACGGAATATCAGCGGCGGGTGCGGGACAGTTTTCAGCGACAGGGGCTGATGAGGCATTTGGGGGCCGAGCTGGTTTCGCTGGAGCCCGGTGGGGCGGTAATTCGGGTTCCGTTCTGCGGCGAGTTGACGCAGCAGCACGGGTATTTTCATGCAGGGGTGACCGGCGCAATAGCCGACAGTTCTTGCGGCTATGCTGCTTATACGCTTATGCCTGCGGATTCTTCCGTGCTCACGGTGGAGTACAAAATAAACTTGCTTGCGGCCGCCGATGGCGAAGAGCTGATCGCTCGGGCGCGCGTCGTCCGTTCCGGAAAAACCCTAAAGATTTGCACTGCGGACGTTTTTGTTCGTAAAGAGGGAACCGAAAACCATTGCGCGATGATGCTCGCAACGATTATGTGCATGGCTGGAAAATCGGATCGACCTCGAGGATAAACAGAACGCGCCCGGACGGGCACGGCATGCCGTGCCCCTACGAAGGATAGCTCACGATTCGCGGAGGATGCGGATTAGTTCGGCAGCGGCATGGGGCAAGCGGGCGCCGCGGCGCGAGACCAGATAGACGTGGCGCGGCATGTTCATTTGCCGCACTTTTACTTCCTTCATCCAACCGTGCTCGATTTCCCACTGCACGCACATGCGCGGGACGATGGCCACGCCCATGCCCATTTGTACGAAGCGTTTGATGCTTTCGATGGTGGGCATTTCGATGGGCATTTTCAGTTCGGTGCGGTTTCGAGCAAAAAGTTCGATGACCCTTCGGCGAAAGGGAGACTCGACACTGTGGGCGATGAAGTCTTCGTTGCCGAGGTCGGCGACGTCCACTTCGCGCTTTTTTGCGAGCGCGTGTTTCGGGGGAACGACGAGGGTGAGCTCGTCCTTTCGGATTTCGGTGGCCTGAAGCTGGGGCTCTTGCGGGACGTAGGAAACGGCGCCGACGTCCAGGCGGTAATTGAGGACTTCGTGAGGGATATCGCGAGAGAACATGCGATGGACGCGAACCAGTACGCCGGGATGGAGCTGGCGAAATGTGGCGAGGGCGGGCAGCAGGGCGTGGATGGAGCTTTCGTTTACGCCGAGGGAAAGTTCGCCGCGGGTCAGCCCTTCTAGCTCGCTAAGCCCTTTTTTTACTTCATCGCGGAGATTGATGAGGCGCTCTGCGTAGTCTTGGAGAAGCGTTCCGGCGTCAGTGAGGCGTACCGGGCGGGCGCCACGGACGAAGAGCGGCTGGCCCAGGCCGTCTTCGAGTTTGCGAATCGTTAGGCTGACGGCCGGTTGGGTGCGGTAAAGGCGCTCGGCGGCGCGCGAGAAGCTGCCTTCCTTGGCAACCATCAGAAATACCTGGAGTTCGCCGAGATCCATGGCCTTTTACCTCCCCGGGCAGTATAAGGCAGGATTATCAAAAGCAGAACAAAGATAAATTTGACCGTGAGGCGGTCTTCTGTCCTACTACTACCCTAGGGGGACTCCATGGACTCCGTACGCATCTTCGATACCACGCTGCGCGACGGCGAACAATCGCCGGGCTTCTCGATGAACACCGAGGAGAAGATACGTATGGCGCGGCAGCTTGCGGCGCTGGGAGTCGATATTATTGAGGCAGGGTTTCCGATTTCTTCGCGCGGCGATCTTGATGCTGTGCAGCAAGTTGCGAGGGAAGTACGAACTGTGCCCATTGCGGCATTGGCGCGAGCCAAGCAGCAGGATGTGAATGCGGCGATCGAGGCCTTGGAACCGGCGGCGGCGCCACGGTTGCACATTTTTCTGGCGACTTCGGATCTCCATCTGCGCGTGAAGCTGAACATGACACGCGAGCAGGCGCTCGAAGCGATTAGCTCGATGATTCGCTTGGGGCGGAACAGCGTTGGGGAAGTGGAGTTTTCGGCGGAAGATGCGGGGCGCACCGATATCGGATTTCTTTGCCAGGTTTGTCAGGTGGCGGTGGATGCGGGCGCTACCATTTTGAATCTGCCAGATACGGTTGGTTACGCGGTGCCGGATGAATATGGCGCGATGTTTGAGCAGGTCCGCGCACATCTCGACGATCCGCAGGGCATAACTTTGAGCGCGCATTGCCATGACGATTTGGGATTGGCAGTAGCCAATTCGCTGGCGGCGGTTCGTGCGGGCGTGCGGCAGATTGAGTGCACGGTCAACGGGATTGGTGAACGTGCGGGAAATGCGGCGCTGGAAGAGATTGCCGTCGCGCTGGCCGTGCGGAAAGAAAGTTTTGGTGTGACGACGAACATTAAGCTGGAGGAGCTTTTCCGGTCCAGCCGGATGCTGACGGAAATTACCGGCGCAGTGGTGGCGCCGAACAAGGCGGTTGTGGGCGCGAACGCCTTTGCGCACGAGGCTGGCATTCACCAGGATGGAATCATCAAGAACCCGCTGACGTACGAGATTATGTCGCCGGAGTCGGTGGGAGTGCCTTCGCGGTCGTTTGTGCTGGGGAAACATTCCGGGCGGAATGCGCTGAAGGTGAGTCTGCGCACCCTGGGCTATGAGCCGAGCGACGAAGAATTGGCGGAATGCTACAAGCGCGTGACGACGCTCGCGGATGAGGCGAAACAGGTGCGGCCTCGTGACTTGGTGGCCATCGCGCACGAAGTGATGCGGCGGCGTCCCGCAGCGGTCGCGGCGGAGGCGAGTTCCGCGGTGTAGTTGCGCGAGCAGCAACCCGCGGCTTGCGAGATTTACCGTAATCGGTGATGCAGATGAAAAAAACCATTGTTCTTTTGCCGGGAGACGGCATTGGGCCGGAAGTTACGCGTGCCGCGGCGACCGTGCTGCGCGAGTGCGCGAACGAATTCAACCACGAGTTTGATGTTCACGAGTTTCCGATCGGCGGCGCGGCGATTGATACGGCGGGTACACCTCTTCCCAATGAAACGCTGGATGCTTGCCGAAAGGCGGACGCGGTTTTCCTTGGCGCTGTTGGCGGAGCAAAGTGGGATTCGCTGCCTGTGGGCAAGCGGCCTGAGAGCGGGCTGCTGGGTTTGCGCAAAGGCATGGGGCTTTACGTGAATGTGCGCCCGGTGAAGGTGCTGGAGCCGCTGCGCGGAATTTCTCCGCTGAAGCCGGAGCGTTTGGGCGATTTGGATATCGAGATTGTGCGTGAGCTTGCAGGGGGAATGTACTTCGGTGAGCGCGGCAACGCCACCGAGAACGGCGTCGAGCGGGCTTGGGATACGGAATCGTACTCCACGCCGGAAGTCGAGCGGATTGCGACGTTTGCGTTTGCGCGCGCGGAGAATCGCTCGCGGCGTGTGTGCTCGGTGGACAAGGCCAACGTTTTGATGAGCTCGCAACTTTGGCGGCGGACCGTCGTGGCGTTGAGCGGCGTCTACACTACCGTGAAGCTTGAGCACATGTACGTGGATAACGCGGCGATGCAGCTTGCGCTCAAGCCTTCGCAGTTTGACGTGATGCTGACGAGCAACATGTTCGGCGACATTTTGAGCGATGCGGCCGCCGCTCTGGTGGGCTCCATCGGCCTGATTCCTTCGGCGAGTTTTGGTACGGGCGCGCCGCTCTTCGAGCCTATTCACGGCTCCGCGCCGTCGCTTGTGGGCACGGATTCGGCGAACCCCGTTGGGTCTATCCTCAGCGCGACGCTGATGTTACGCGATGCGTTTGGGCTTTCGCTCGAAGCCGATTGGGTCGAGCAGTCGCTGCACCGTGTGCTTGCTGGCGGATACCGTACCCCGGATATCGCTCAGCCCGGCGCCAGCACCATCGGCGGATCGGTCTTCACTGAGATGCTGCGCGAAGAGATGCAGCGGACGCTAGAACACGCCGAGCGCTACGGCTGGGGCGTTTAACTATCTCGCTCGGGAATCACTTTAGTTTCCCAGCCGTCATAATCCCCCCGAAATTCTTTGGCACAGCGAGAAAGCTCGGTCACAGCTTCATCTATGTCGTCTTCTTTGACCGACTGAAATCGCACGATACATAAACCGAAGGGAAAATCATCGCCAGCCTTGTCCGGCTTAGACTGCAGGCGATAGGAAAGCAGCTGAATCACGGTCCAGAAGGCCTCCCGATCTGCGTTTGTCCGAAAATAAATCCAATGCCAAATATCACGCGGCGCCTTCAGAGTGTCACCTTCTCGCTCCAGGACATTTAAGACGGAGCGGTTTTTGATTTGCTGAAGATTTTCGTCGGAAGGATACAAAACCTCCAAGTATTGCTTCCATGCTGGGTCCTGTTGAGATCCAGAATCAAACTCGTAAGTGGAAAAATGAGCCAGCGCGCCAGCAACGGCCGACTCGAAAGCGTCGGAATGCAGGCCGTAGTAGTAGAACTCTCTGCGACCGTCAGTCGTAATCCGTCCGCTCAGAATAGCGTTGAATTGACCCTCCAAGGTTTCTGTGAGCTTCTCTTCGATTTTTATGAGGACGTCAAATTCTGAGGAGTCGGAAAGTCCGTCAGGACGCGGCGACCGGAAGTAAACCCACACCCATAGCAAGTCTGGCTTGCTTAGGTCAGGTATCGACTTGCGCAGGCCGAGGTCGAGGGCGATAGATGCCGATACGCCGTTGACTTTGCAAAGGTAGAAATCCCAATCCTCAGGCATGATCGTAATATTTCATATCAGCCAACGGTCAAGTATCCGAGGATTGACCAGCGTGGCTCCTGGTCCCCCGCCGGGTATTTGTACCTTTTTGCGGTTCATGCGCGTCGGGGTGGTGGCTTGGCTTGCGGTAAGCCGCTGAGGATGCTACTTTTACACTTTCTCATGCAGCCGACGCCCCCAGGTCGGGGTACACACATGGGTGTGGAGGCGGGCGGCCGTTTGGCATTCGATCCTGAATGAAATGATTTAGAGTGCGAATCATTATTCAATCTTTTTCATCCTAGATATGTTTCACCTTGTAACAGCGGCCTGACAAGGCCGGTTATCCCTAATGGCCGACTCAGCTGCCAACTCGAAACGCGCGACCGGAGATCTGGCGACGCGCCCGGCGACCTACTGGCGCGTCGAAGGCTCCTTGCTGGAGTTGGGCGCTATGCGTCCGGTGTGGTTTTATACGTGGAATGCGCAGAGCTTTGCGGAGCGCTGGAGGCGTCGAGCGGGAATCGCGTGGATAACGATTACCCGGCCCATCGATTACGCGATAAACCGCACGCTTGCCACGAGGCTGCTGCACACGCTGCTGCGAGGCGTTAGCCGCGACCGGCTGGATCTTCTCGGCGAGGAATATTTTCACTACGTGTTGAAGCCGCAGCTTCGCCGCGAGGCTGTCGAGAAATTGCTCGAAGCGGGGCAGAACGGCGAGCGGATTGTGCTTGTCGGCCAGCTCCTGGATCACATCTTGCGGCCGCTGGCGCAGCACCTTGGCGTCGAATCGTTTATTTCCAACCGCATGGAATTTCGCGATGGGTATGCGACGGGACGTATACTCGACCCGGTCGTGCGCCCGCGCGGACCTTTTGCTTGGCTCACCAGCGGCGCGACCGACGGCCGCATCGCGCGCGAAAAACTGTTACGGCAGCTTGGTTGGACGAAGAAGCCACTGCATTTGGAGACCGCCGTGCAAACGGCGGTGCGGCCCGCGCCTCCCGCGAGCAAATCCGTAACGCTTTTTGACGGAGCGCCGCGCACCGGTCCTCTATCGATTCGCGAGACCCTTGCGAATCGCCACATCCTGCTAATCGGCGTAACCGGGTTCATCGGCAAAGTATGGCTTGTCGATCTACTCGAAAATATCCCGAACATTGGAAAGATTACGCTCCTGATTCGCAGGAACAGAACGACCTCGGCGCAGAAACGTTTTCAAAAAATCATCGAGGAGTCGCCGGCGTTCGACACGCTCCAGGAGAAATACGGACGCAAACTAGGCACGCTGCTCGAGGACAAGGTCGAAGTTGTCGAAGGCGATGTGGGCATGCCAGGGCTGGGCCTCGATCAGGCGACACAGGTGCGACTGGCAAAATCGCTCGACTTGGTGGTGAACAGCGCGGGGTTGACTGATTTTAATCCGGACTTGCGCGACGCGCTCGCTTCCAACGTGGATTCCACACTGCACCTGCTTAACTTTTTGCGGAAGTGCGACCACGCCGGTTTGATGCACCTCTCGACGTGTTACGTGGTGGGCATGCGCGACGGGCGCGTAACGGAAGAGTTGAAGGATAACTACAATCCCGCGCGCGATCCGGCGTTCAACGCTGAAAAAGAAATTGCTTCGTTGCGCGAAACCATCCGCCACGTTCAAGAGCGAGCCGAAAGCCCGGAACTCACGAAAGCTCTGAAGCGGCAGGCACTGGGGCGGGGCGGCGATCCGTCGGCTGTCCCTGCGACGGAGCTCGATGGAGTGTTGAAGCGGAACCGCCTACGCTGGGCGCGGAACCGGTTGGTGCGCATCGGGCTGCGCCGAGCGCAGCACTTGGGCTGGCCGAATACGTACACCTTTACGAAGAGCCTGGGCGAATCGATTCTCGCCCGCAGCAGCGGTGAAATGCCGATTGCCATTGTGCGCCCTTCGATTGTGGAAAGTTCGGAGCGCTCACCGTTCACCGGTTGGAATGAGGGGATCAATACTTCCGGGCCGCTGTCGTATTTGCTGGGTACTAATTTCCGTCAACTGCCTTCGAACGAGCGTAAATGCCTCGACGTGATTCCCGTCGATATGGTTTGCCGCGGCATGACGCTGATTGCGGCGGCGGTTATTTCGCGGAAGCATGCGCGGATGTATCAGCTGGCCACTTCGGCGATCAATCCTGTAAACATGGGCCGCAGCATTGAGCTCACGGGCCTGGCGCACAGAAAACATTACCGGACGCAGCAGGGAATCGAGCATTGGCTCAAGGTGAAATTCGAAACCATTCCCGTTTCGAAGCAGCGCTACGAGCGGTTGTCCATTCCGATGCAAAAAGCGGTCATCTCCGGAATTAACCGCGTCGCTGTTTCGCTGCACATGAAGAAAGCGCCGCTCGCAAAGCAGGAGCGCGATCTCATCAGGGCCGAAAAGCTGATCGAACTCTACGAGCCATTTATTCTTCACAATGAGCACGTCTTCGAATGCGAAAACGCGCGTCTACTCTCCGCTGCGCTCTCGCCCGAAGAAAAGGCCATTTTTGATTTTGCTCCCGAATCGATCGATTGGTGGGACTACTGGATCAACGTGCACATCCCGGCGCTGCGCCGGTGGTGCTATCCCTTGATGGAGGGCCGCCCGCTCGAGTCGCGCGCGCCACGCGAGCTGGATTGGTCTCCTGAACATGCCCGGGCCGCTGTTGTCTCTAACTCCGCGACGCCGTCAGACCCACTATGGCGATCTTCGTAACCGGCACAACCGGATATTTGGGAAGCTACGTCGCCGCGGGATTGTTCACCGAACACCGCGACGCGCTGAACCTTCTGGTTCGCGCTAAGAGCGAGGAAGAAGCGCGCGAGCGGCTGTGGGCTTCGCTGCAGCTCCATTTCGGATTTCGCGAGTTTTGCGAATACCTCAACTCGCGTGTGCGAATCTTTCGCGGCGACTTGACGAGCGAACGATTCGGTCTTGCCGACGACGAATACCACGCGCTTGTCGACACTACAGATTCGATCATTCATTGCGCTGCTTCGTTGAACCGCAAATCGGAACGGCAATGCCTCAATGTTAATTTGCGCGGTGGCCTCGAAGTGATTCAACTGGCCCGGCGCGCACAGAATCGCAACGGTCTGCGGCGGTATTCGCATGTTTCTACCGTGGCCGTCGCCGGAAAGCGCCGAAACGAAGTCGTAACTGAAGACGCGGCCATTGATTGGGCGCGCTCCGACTACGATCCTTATGCACGCACCAAAAAATTCGGCGAGCATATGCTGCACCAGCTTTTGGCTGATGTGCCACACACGATTTTCCGGCCCGCGATAGTTTTAGGAGACAGCCGGCGGCCGGAGACTTCGCAATTTGACATGGTGCAGGCCTTCGACGTTCTTGTGCGCATGCCTGTTCTTCCGCTGCGTCCTCAGGATAAAATCGATATCGTGCCCGCCAATTATGTAAGCAAGGCCATTGTGGCGATTCACCAGAAGGGCGAACCGCCGCACGGCATTTATCATTTGTCTTCCGGCACGGCGTCGCAGACATACAAGGAACTGACGGACGCGCTTGCGGAAGCGGGCGGCTGGCGGCGCCCCGCGTACTGGCCCTGGATGGGCGGCGCGTTTTCCGGCACGGTAAATCGCCTTTCGAGTGGGAAAAGTGCTGTGGCTCACGGAGCGTCGCTCTTGAAAGTTTTCTGGCCTTATCTCGATTGGAACACGGTCTTCGACAATTCGCGCGTGGTGGCCGAGCTAGGCGAGTCTCCGGCAAAGTTTTCGACTTATGCATTTCCGCTGCTGAAGTTCAGCCGAGTAAACAAGTTTCGCTATCCGGCAAAGCCGTGGCCCGAGATGAGTGTTGATACGCCGGGAAAATCCGCTGTCGCCGGGAGCGCTCGCGCATGACGGACTTCCTTCTCGTTGCCTGGGTGAGCACGCTGATCGAGATCAGGCGATTGGGCTGGACCTTCGGCCTGGGCCAGCGCTGGGCTCCGGGCGAAAAACTGCGTCTGCTATTTGCGGGTTACAACGGCACGAGAAATACCGGCTCCGACGTTCGTGTGCAAGAGATGCTGCGGCAAGTGCGGCATGTGCTCGGCGCGGAAAAAGTCGATTTTAGCGTGATGACGCAGAGTTTCGACCGCACGCGCGGGTATTTCGAGGGCACCCAGCAGGTTTATCTTCCTGATGTTTTTCCGCCATTTTTATTTCGCGAGGTGCGTCAAAATCATGGTGTGATCGCGTGCGAAGGCTCGATGTTCAAGAGCAAGTTCGCCAACGCTCTGACCACCATGATGATCGGCTCGCTCGGTCTCGCTTCGGCGGAGAACAAGCTCTCCCTTGGCTATGGCGGCGAAGCGGGGCACATGGACGGGCTCATTGAGTGGATGTGCGAGCGCTACGTGCATGATTCTCTGGTGATTACGCGCAACGAGGAATCGCAGAAACTGCTCAGCTCTTTGCGCATTCCCACAGAACTAGGAACGGATACCGCATGGACGTTTGAGCCGCATCCGCCTGCGTATGGCCGCAAATCGCTCCGTGACGCGGGGTGGGACGAGAAAACTCCCGTGCTCGCGGTTTGTCCTATTCATCCCTTCGTTTGGCCGGTGAAAGCTTCGGTTGGAAAGTATCTCGCGCGCGTGACGACAGGGGCGTACAAGGACAGCCAGTACCGCACAGTTTATTTCTTCCAGTCGGGATCGGAAGTCGAGAAAAAATACCGCCATTACATCAACAGTTTTATCAAGGCGCTCACCTCGTTTCGCCAGCGCCACAATGTTTTCCCAATTCTTGTCGGAATGGAGCGGCTGGACGCGGTCGCTTGCCGCGATATTGAGAAAGAACTCCCTGGCATTCCGGTTTTCACTTCCGACGACTACGACATGTTCCAGATCGTCTCTATTGTTCGCGTATGCACGTACATGGTCTCCTCGCGCTATCACGGCATTGTGACGTGCATGCCGAGCCTGGTGGCATCGGCAGGCGTCACGATGGACGAGCGCATCCGGAATCTCATGCGCGAGAGGGGACATCAGCATCTTTTCTTGACCGTCGATGATCCTGACCTCGAGCCTAAGCTTATTAAGATGATGGACACGCTGGTGGCGGAGGCGGATTCCGTTCGAGACGGCATCGGCAAGACGGTCGTCCGCAATCTAAAAGTCATGGCGCGCATGGGCACTTTTCTCGAAGACGCCATGCGCCGCACCTATCCGGAATTTCCGCTCCGCTCCGGGGTTCTTACGTGGGAGGACTATCTCCCGCCTTTGAAAGACACGTTACTGCAGCTTGTCGAGCGCTACGACTCTTCATCCGCTGTGCCGCAACATTCTGTTGCTGGAACTGCGTCTCGTTGATGGCCGGCCCAGCTCCCATGCCGAATTTTCTCGAAGATATTTTCGCGCAACTGAAAAAAGCCGATAGCCGCGTCGTGCTACGCGAGATTCATGGCGAGAAGTTCGTCAGCGTTTCGGGAAGGGAATTGCTCGAGCAGGTGGGACGTGTCCGTGGACATCTGCGGCGCACGGGGCTTCAGCCCGGCGAGCGTTGCGCGCTGCTCGCGCCGAACTCCGCGCGGTGGGTGGCGTTCAATCTCGCGTTGCTGGCGGAAGGCGTTATCGTCGTGCCGCTGTACGCGCGGCAGGCGCCGGGTGAATTAGCCGCGATGATGAAAGATTGTCTGCCAAGATTCCTGTTCACTAGCGATGTGGCGCTGGGCGAGGCTGTGGCGAAGGAATTGCCGCCGCAATGGTCGAGCTCGCGAAGGCTTGTCCTTTTTGATGACGTTTTGCAAGAAGCCGCACCGGATGCCCCGCCGCCCGAAGGGCCGAATCCTCGTGCCGACGCGGATCTTGTTGCTGTCGTCTACACCTCAGGCACATCTGGCGAACCCAAGGGCGTTTGTCTAAACGTTGGCAACGTGACGCACATCCTTTCTTGTGCGCGCGAGCGGCTCGATCTGCTGATGGGGGTGACGCACGAGCCTGATCGTGTCTTCCACTACGGTCCGTTTAGCTTCGCGGCCTCGTGGATCACATTGCTAGCTTGGCTTTCGCGGGAAAGTGTCCTGACGCTGTCCACGGATCTGACCAAACTAGCGGACGAAATTCGGCTCGCTTCTCCGCACTATTTCCTGAATGTACCGACGCTTCTCGAACGCGTCCGCCGCGGCGTGGAAGACGCCTTGTCGAAGCGGTCTGCGCCCATCCGGTCGCTCTATGGGAAGGCGCGCGAGGCATGGATGCGGAAACACGCGGGCCGGGGGCGCGCCACCGATGCTTTCTGGTTGGGACTCGGACGTAAATTCATTTTCGGCAAGATCAGAGATCGTTTCGGACCGAATATTCGCGTTTTGATTTGCGGATCGGCGCCGCTTGCTCCGGAGACGCAGCAATTCTTTCTCATGCTTGGCATTCCAGTGCTGCAAGCCTACGGTCTTACCGAGACTACGGCGATCTGTACGCTGGACGACCCTCGCGTTCCCGTCGAGCCCGGCTATGTGGGAACAGCGGTCAACGGCATCGAGATGAAAGTCGGCGAAAACGAAGAGATCGTCGTGCGCGGCCCGAACATTTTCCCGGGATATTGGAATCGTCCCGAAGAAACAGCGCGCGTGCTGAAGGACGGTTGGTTTCATACCGGGGATCAGGGCGAGGCGAATGTCCGCGGCAATTGGCGCATCATCGGACGCCTCAAAAACTTGATCGTGCTCAATTCGGGTCACAAGATTACGCCTGAACCCATCGAAGAGAAGCTGGCTCGATTGCTTCCCAGTGCGCAGCAGATCGTTGTGGTCGGCAACAGCCGCGGCTTTCTTTGCGCGCTGGTGACGGGTGCTGTCGAGCGCGCTGCTGTGCAATCAGCATTGGACACCCTTAATCCTGAGCTTCCGCATTATCGCCAAATTCGCAATTTCACCGTGCTTACGGAGAACCTCACGCCAGAAAACGGGCTTCTGACGGTTATGGGCAAATTGCGCCGTGATGCTATCAACGCGCGATTCGCTGCGGAAATCAGCGCGATGTATGCTGAAGCGCTGGAAAGCAAAGCCGCCGCCGGGAGCACGGCGTGAAGTCGTTCACCGGCAAAGCGCTTCGCTGGGAGTGGCGTGATGGAGTGATTGAGTTGACGCTCGATCGCGAGCCTGCGAACGAAATTGGTCTCGCGATGCTGGGAGAGCTGGAACAGTTTGTTGCCGCTATCGGTGCGCTTGCTCCGGAGACCTCCGCGTGCATCATCTACAGCGAGCGCAAGCACGGTTTTTCTGCGGGCGCCGACCTTCGCGAGCTTTATCAGACCGCCGCGCAACTCTCCGAAAAAGAGCGCCTTTCCGGCCTGCGCGCTTTTCTTGTGCGCATTCACGCAGTGTTTAACGCCATCGACGCTGCGCCGTTTACGACCATCGCGGCTGTCCATGGAGTATGTTTTGGAGGCGGCTTCGAACTCGCCCTCACTTGCGACATCATCGTGGCGGACAAGATGGCGCGCTTCGCGTTTCCCGAATTGCGCCTTGGCTTGATTCCAGGATTCGGCGGCATCCCGCGCCTGAAACGCGACCTGGGCAACGCCTTTATTCGCGACCTTCTCTTGACGGGCCGCAGCGTCAATGCCTCGCGCGCGCAAGCGGTGGGGCTCGTCGCGCAGATCGCAGCGGAAGGGGAAGCTCTTCGCATTGCACGCGCTACGGCCGCTCAAATCGTCAAGTTTGACGGCATTACGCGCGCGGCCGCAAAAAAGTTCATTAAGCCTATTCCGCACGAAGATCTTCGGCGCGAAATCGATCTCTTCTGCGAACTGTTTGCGCGGCCTACGGTCATGGCTGCGCTCAAAAAATTCGTCGAGTCCACTGACGCGATGCCGTATTTGCCATAGAGAGTTCCATGGAATTTATCGGCTTCACCCGCGGACACGTCATTTTCTTTCTTCGTGCGGAAAATGGTAAATTTAAGCTTCCATGCGCACGCTTGAGCAAACCACGCAGGAAGTCCTCGATCTGGCATCGAAGCACTTCAACGTGCCGGCGGGCTCGCTCGCTCCGGAAGACGATTTCTTCAAAAAGCTCGGCATTGACAGTCTGCAAACGCTCGAGATGCTGAGCCGCCTCGAAAATCATTTCGGCATCGAATTGCCCGATTATGAAGTGCAAGGCGTAAGCGACTTTCGCACGCTCGCTTCGCGGATACAATCCCGCCTGTAATGCTAGACCTTTCGAAATATCAATCTATCGGCGCGGCGCTGAAGGATGCCCTGGAAGAATTTTCAGACGAAGTGTGCCTGATGGAGGCCGACCGCGAGAAAGAAAAAGAACGGCTCACTTACCGGGACTTCAAAGGGCGCGCGCACCCGCTCGCGAAGGCGCTGCAAGACGAAGGGTTCGCCGTGGGTGATCGAGCCAGCATCATCATGACGAATCAGTCCAAGTGGCTGATTTCGGCTTATGCGATTTTTTACGCCGGTGGCGTTTTGGTGCCGCTCGACTACAAACTCACGCCGGATGAGCAGTGGCAACTGCTCAAGCATTCCGGTGCAAAAGTCCTGATCACCGAATACGCCATCTGGCGGCAGCTCAGCGTGGCTACGGGCCGCTCTGCGGCAACGAACGTGACCACCGTCCTCGTAACCGAAGCGCCCAAGAACGCCGAACTCGACGGTGCGACACGTTGGGAAGAGTTTCGCGACAGCGATGAGCCAACGTTCGTTCCGCGCACGCGCAGGGACGTGGCGTGCATCGTCTATTCTTCCGGCACCGGCGGTCGCCCCAAAGGCTGCATGATGACGCACGAAAATTACCTCGAGCAGTGCGTCGCCCTTACCGCCATCTATCCATTTTCGCCGGGCGTGCGATACCTCAGCATTCTTCCGACGAATCACGCCATCGATTTCATGGTGGGTTTCTTCGGGCCGTTCATTTGTGGCGCGGCCGTAGTGCATTTGCGCACCCTACGACCTGAATATGTTCGCGAAGCATTTTCGAAATACAAAATCACGTACGTCAGTCTCGTTCCGCTCGTACTGAAAAACCTGCAGAAGGGCTTGCAGACGCGGTTTGACGAGCTTCCATCCGGCAAGCGAAAGGTTTTCAACGCCATCGTTGCCGTCAACAAAGCGCTGACGAAAAGCCGGCCGCGGCTCGGTCTCAGCCGCCGCCTGTTGAAACAAGTCCACGAGCCTTTCGGCGGCGAACTTCGCACGATAATTGTCGGCGGCGCGTTTACGGAACCGCAGACACTGCAATTCTTCTACGATCTGGGCATACCGGTTGCAAACGGCTATGGATTGACCGAAGCCGGCACTGCAATCACTGTCAACGACCTGAGACCCTTTCGTGCGGATACCGTGGGCAAGCCGCTTCCCGGCATGGAGATCCGCATCGTCAATGCGGGCAACGACGGCATCGGCGAGGTCTCCGTCCGCAGCAAAACAATCATGTCCGGCTATCTGAATGAGCCCGAGCTGACTGCCGAAGCCATCGTCGACGGGTGGCTCATGACCGGCGATCTTGGGCGAGTTGACGCCACAGGCCACCTGCAGCTGTTCGGACGCAAGAAAAATATGATCGTCACCGAGGAAGGTAAAAACATCTATCCGGAGGACATCGAATCGGTCTTCGACAGTCTCCCCGTCAAGGAATTTTGCGTCTTTGCCGCCAACTACATCTGGCCACAACGCTCGATGGTCGGCGAACAGCTACTGCTTGCGCTGCATCTCGAGCCCGGCCAAACTTACTCCGAGCAGCTTCGCCGCGACATTTCCGTGCGCAACAGCAAGCTTCTAAACTACAAGCGCATTCACGGAGTGGTTCTATTCGATGAGGATTTTCCACGTACAACTTCGCTCAAAATTAAGAGAAACTCTCTTGCCGAGCGGCTTGCGAAGCTCGACCGCGCCGCTGCGTTTCTGCCTTTGTGACGCTGGTCATGCGCGAACGGGAACGAGCATTTCCTTTGATGGACTGAAACGGCTTTGAGGCATCAATTCTTCGCAATCGTAAACCCAGCCGCAGGTGGCGGCCGCTCGGCCAAGCTCGCCGGGCCGGCACTCGCGAGGCTGCGCGAAAAAGGACTGAAGATCGACGTCGTTGCCTCCACCGGGCCCGGCCACGCCGTTGAGCTTGCGCGTGAAGCCTACGAGCAGGGATACCGTCGGTTCATTGCCGTCGGCGGCGATGGCACCGCGCATGAAATTCTGAATGGTGTTTATGAACGCGCACGCGGCAAAGAACGAATCGCTCTTGGATTTTTGCCGCTTGGAACGGGCAATTCGTTTCTCCGGGATTTTACCAAGGACGGCGCTGCCGCTTCGCTCGAAGCCCTAATCGAAGACCGAAAACGCACCGTCGATTTGATTCGGTTGACGCATACTAAGGGTGAAGTCTATTCGTTCAATCTTCTTAGCTTGGGCTTCACAGCGGACGTGGGTTCTCTAACCAATCGCTACTTCAAACCCTTCGGCTATCTTGGCTATCTGTTCGGAGTTTTTGTGCGAGTCGTTCAATTGCGGCGGCGCGCTTTTCGTTTGCGTTGCGATGATGAAACGGAATGGGACGAAAGCCGCTGCCTTTTTCTTTCCTTCAGCAACAGCAAATTCACCGGCGGGACAATGCTCATCGCACCTCAAGCCGATCCCACAGACGGCCTGATCGAGTTTGTCCGCTGGGGCCCGATCGGACGCATCGGATTGCTCCGCATGCTCCCCAAACTCTATGACGGCACGCATATCGAACATCCTTTGGCTTCGCGGCGGGCTGTGCGGCACATCGAATTTGGAGTTAAGGTTCCTGTGGATGTACTGATCGACGGCGAAATCGCCTGTCTTCAGTGCCTGTCCCTCGACATCATTCCTGCTGCCGTGGACATCTATATATGAAGCGCGGACTGCTTGCCCTCCGCAGCGCGTTTCTCTGGATTCTAAGTGGCCTCCATTTTTTCATATGCGCGCCTATGCTCGTCTTCCTTGGGATTTTTCTGGACCCTCACAAACACGACTGGCTTCAACGCAGCTTCTGTCGCCGCATCGTTTTTCTCGCCGGCGCGCGCGTGGAAGTCGTTCGGGCGTCGGCGTTCGATCCTCAGCGCACCTGTTTCTTCATGGTGAATCACGTAAATCTTTTCGACCCTTTCATACTCTACTGCGCCATTCCGCAATACGTTCGGGGGTGGGAACTGGAATCTCACTTCAAAATCCCAGCGTATGGTTGGCTCATGAAGCGCTTTGGGAACGTACCCGTCCCCGACGTGCGCCGTCCTTCCGATCTGAAGCGCATGTGGCGCCTCACACAAGACGCTATCGACGGGGGCACGAGCCTGATCATTTTTCCGGAAGCGAAGCGCACGCGCAATGGCCACGTCGACGTCTTTGAAGAGGGTGGTTTCCGCGTCGCGCAACAGTTGGGGATTCCCGTTGTGCCGGTCAGCCTCGCCGGATCCATCAAACATCATCGCACAGGCCACTGGATGCTTTGGCCTGCCACCATCACGGTCCATCTTCATGACGTCATCGAGACAAAGGGCATGACCAAGAAAGATGTTCCCGCGCTTTGCAACCGTGTTCACGAAATCATCGCTGCGCCGATTGAAGTGAGTTTAGAAGAAAAGTCGCGCGAGTAGAATTTTATACGGCGTCGATCGCTCTACCCCAATCGCCGAATATGAAATCAATTGAGGAATGTCACGACGGAAGCTTGATGCCCGGAATGGTCCGTCCCGCTCTCGTTTCCTGCCACGTGAACACGATGCGGTCAATCACCGTAATCGTGGAGACCACGGCGATCACCCAGAGCACGGCGCCCATGCGAGTCGTAAGGCCGCCAATGATCAGCAAAACGAGGCGCTCAGGCCGCTCCATGAAGCCGACTTTGCAGAGAGGGATGAGCGATTCCGCCCGCGCTCTAGCATAACTGACCATCACCGAGCCTGCGGTAGCGACGGCAGCCAGCACGACGTAAGGTGTGCGCCCGCTCACGGAATAATAGACGAGCAGGCCCATGTACAGCGCCATGTCCGCGTAACGGTCCAGCGTCGAATCGTAGAAAGCGCCAAAAGCGGTTACGCGGTTTTGGCGACGCGCCACTTGCCCGTCGAGTATGTCAAGGAAGCCCGCGCAGAAGATAATCAGCGCGGCAATTCGAAAATGTCCGAGAGCGAAATTTGCTGCCGCAATGAAGTTCACCACCAGGCCGAGAAACGTCAGAAAATTGGGGTTGACGCCCGTGGCGGCCAGCACGCCGACGATCTTGTCCAGCAGCCACTTACTTCCGGTTCCTATCGCGCCTGTGAAGGTAGCCATTCTTTTGCTACGACCAATCGAGAATTTGATTTTTTCTGCGCGCCTGCGAAATCGTACACTAGGGTCGCAACACTCCGCAAACGAGTGTTTCGATTCGGACCAAATTGGTTTGCATGCTGAGCCGCTTTGTTCTTGACCGTGCGCTGCTCACAGCATACATTCACTTTACTTCATTCGCTAAGTGCGCGCGAATCTATGGACAGCCATCTCTCACGCCGCGGATTTTTGTCTCAAGGTTTAACAGGAATTTCGGCCGCCTGGATTTCGGCGCATTGGCCGGCCATGCTCTCGGCGGCTACTCATGCCCGCGGGGCCGTCCAATCCGCTTCGATTGCAAAATTTGAGTTCTTTACTCCCGAACAAGCTGCGGAGATCGACGCGATCTCGTCCCGTATCATCCCCACGACGGATACGCCCGGCGCACACGAAGCGGGTGTCGTATTTTTCATCGACCGCGCTCTCGTCACTTTCGCCAAAGATGATCAGAAGTTGTATGCCGATGGTTTGCACGAACTGCAGGTCAGGGTGCACGAGATGTTCCCGGCCGCAAACAAATTTTCCGCTGCCACTCTCGAGCAGCAAGACCAGATCCTGGAATCTCTGGACCCGCAATCTCCCAGCGGGGGAAGACGGCCTTTCCGTCAGAGCCCCGGGGCACAATCTTTCTTCGAAACGATCCGCGTTCACACTATCTCCGGGTTTCTGATTGATCCCGATGCCAACAAACGCGGCAATCGTGATGGCGCCGGTTGGAAAGCGATCGGCCGCGAGAACGAGCACATGTTCATGCCGCCGTTTGGCTACTACGACAAAGACTATCCAGGCTGGCAACCAAATCCTCCCGCGGCGGACAAACCCAAAACATGACGCTGGATCAGCCTAAATATAAAACGACCGATGAAGTTGACTTCGTTGTCATTGGCTCCGGGGCGGCCGGAGGCATCGTCGCCAAAGAACTATCCGAAAACGGATTCCGTGTCGTAGTTCTGGAACAGGGCCCGTACCTCACCGAAAGAGATTTCATTCACGACGAAATCGAGGTCCTCAACCGCGATTTTCTAACCAATCATCCGGATCTCCAGCCCAATACCTTTCGCAAAACGCCGGACGAAAAAGCCAAGCCGCAGCGCGCCATTGCCTACGGTCGTCTCGTCGGTGGTACTAGCACGCACTTCACCGCGAATTTCTGGCGCTTCCACGAAATAGATTTCAAGGAGCGCAGCAAAGTGGGCCCGGTCCCCGGCGCGGCTTTGGCCGATTGGCCCATCAGCTACGCCGACCTCGAGCCGTATTACACAAAGGTTGAATGGGAGATTGGAGTCTCTGGCCAGGCCGGTGCGAGTCCGTTCGATCCCCCGCGCTCCAAGCCGTACCCCATGCCGCCACTCCCCGTGAAATCGGGCGGCGTGATTTTCGAACGCGCCGCACGCAAGTTAGGATGGAATCCATTTCCCGCGCCCATGGCGATTCTCTCGCAGCCGCGCCCGGGGCGCAGCGCGTGCATCAATTGCGGTTTCTGTCTTGCGTTCGCCTGCGAAGTCGGCGCGAAGTCCAGTTCGCTCGCCACCGCCATCCGCATGGCGGAGAGAACCGGCCGCTGCGAAATCCGCCCGAATTCTTACGTGCACCGCATCGAGCTCGACGCCAATGGCCGCGCCTCCGGCGCCGTTTATTTCGACTCGCAGCGCAACGTCCAGCGCCAGAAAGCCAAAGCCGTCGTAGTTTGCGCGAATGGAGCGGAAACACCGCGTCTCCTCTTGCTCTCTGCCAACAAGCAATTTCCCGACGGTCTCGCCAACAGCAGCGGCAAAGTCGGCAAGCATCTCATGTTCAACAGCGGCGCGCTCTCCGTCGGCGTGTTCGAGCATCCTCTGAACGACTACAAAGGTTTCGCCGTCAGCCGCATCCTCCACGATTTTTACGAACTTGATCCCGACAAAGTCGGTTTTTACGGCGGCGGCGGGCTAGACGCACGCTTCGATCAGACGCCAATAAGTTTCGCCCTGGGCGGCCTCCCGCCCGGCTCTCCGCGATGGGGCAAGGGCTTCAAGGATGTTTTGAGCCACAACTTCACGCGTACTGTCGAGATTCTTTGCCACGGCACTTCGCTCCCCGTCGAGAACAACAGCTTCTCGCTCGATCCGGATCTGAAAGACGCTTGGGGCCTCCCCGCGCTTCGCATGACTTACAAGGATCATCCCGACGACGTAAAGCTAAGCAATTGGCTGAACGTCCGTGCAGCTGAGCTTCTCCAAGCCGCTGGCGCCCAGAAACAATGGTCGTTCCCGGCCGGGGAACAGGAATTCTCCGTCCACCTGCTCGGCACCTGCCGCATGGGTAATGATCCGAAGACCTCCGTCATCAATTCCGACCATCAAACGCACGACGTGAAAAATCTTTTCCTCTGCGATGGTAGCAGCCTCGTCACCAGCGGTCGCGGCCAGCCCACCATGACCATTGAGGCGCTGGCTTTCCGTGCGGCCGACCGCATCACCGCTCTTGCCAAACGCGGCGATCTCTCCCCTTAGCTGCCGCCAGGTGGTCTCATTTTCCGCATGCGAAGCCGGAGCCCGCTTTCTGGTACACTTTTCTTCGCAAAATTAGGGTTCAGGGGGCCGGGGATGAGTTTGAACCGACGCAACACGCCATTCGTAGTGTGCGCATTGGCGCTGAGCACGGGCTTGGCTATCGTAGGGGCGTGGGCTCAATCCAATCCGCCACAATCGCCCGCCGCACCCAAGCTCGCCGAAGAGCAGTTCAAGAACATCAAAGTTCTGAAGGGCGTTCCCGCCGACCAGATTTTTCCGTCCATGCAATTCATCACCGCTTCGCTTGGCGTCGAATGCCAGTACTGCCACGTTCGTGAAGGCCAGAAGTTGGTATTCGAAAAGGACGACAAAAAGACGAAAGTCACTGCACGCAAAATGATGGAGATGATGTTCGCCATCAACAAAGACAATTTTGAAGGGCACCGCGACGTCACCTGCTATTCCTGCCATCGCGGCGCTGCCGATCCCGTCGGCACTCCCCTCGTCGCCACCGAGGACGCCAAGCCCGAACCCGAGCCCGCCAAAGCGCCCGCCGACGCGAAGCCTGTTTTACCGCCCGCCGATCAGTTGCTCGACAAATATTTAGCAGCCGTCGGCGGCCAGGCGGCACTGCAGAAAGTCACTAGCCGCGTGGAAAAAGGCAAACTAGACGCCGGCGGCCATCAACTTCCTATCGAGGTTTACGCAAAAGCCCCGGACAAGCGCATCTCCATCATGCACATGCCCAACGGCGAGAGCATTACCGCCTTCGACGGCAAGCAGGGCTGGCTCAGCAACGCCGGACATCCCCACCCTATGTCCGCCGCGGAAAACGCCGCTGCCCGCATCGACTCCGACTTCTATTTCGCTTCTGACGTCAAAACTCTCTACCAGAAATTCACCGTCGTTCCCGGCGAAAAAATCGATGGCCACGATACCTATCTCGTCTTCGGCCGCAACGAAGGCCAGCCGCCCCTGCGGCTTTATTTTGATCAGCAAACCGGCTTGTTGCTTCGCCTGGTCCGCTACGCCGAAACCGCCTTGGGCCGCATGCCCACCCAAATCGACTACGCCGATTACCACGACGCCGACGGCGTAAAAATCCCCTACCGCTGGACCCTCGCCCGCCCCGGCAACCGTTTCACCATTCAAATTGACCAAGTCCAGCAAAATGTCCCCGTCGACGACGCCAAATTTGCACCGCCGCCTCCACCCCCGCCAGACCAGAAACCCGCCGGCCACTAGAAAAGACCATCCAGCTGAATCGAGAGCTAGTCTGCTCGGCGGCTTCACGAGGGTGCCCTTCGCGTCATTCGGCGCCCACAAACTCATGGCTCGCGCTCTGCCTTGTTAGGAGAATGGAAGGCGGAGGTGGTATTGCCCTCGCGCGGCGTAATTGTGCTTTGTGTGTCCCTTGGAGCGCTAACTCTCAGTTGGCTCGCGTGGCACGTCTCATCTCGGCGACAACTGACGGAAGCTCTGGTTCCGACAATCACCAAACAGCCGATTGCTTTCGCGAATCACACGTTTGACCCGGCCGCGCCGCCGGCCGGCATGCCACCCTTGGTGCCCGGAGAAAACGCGGAATGCGATTCCGAATTCCTCTCCAATGCCAGCGTCCGCGGGGAGCCTCAACAAACCGATGCTACACACGCCACCATCACCGTCACGCAGGTCAACATGACACTGCAACTCAACATCAACGTCTGGGTGCCAACGGGAGTAACCCAGCATGTGATCGACCACGAGGAAGGCCATCGCCAAATCTCGGAATATTACTATCAGACCGCCGACAAACTGGCCGAGCGAATCGCAGCAAAGTACATGGGCAGACAATTCGAAATCACCGGTCCGGATCTGGGTGCGGAGTCCAGCAAAATGCTTCAACAACTGGCCAACAATATCACCGACGAATACAGCAGGGAATTAAACCCAGAACCAACGCAACTGCTCTACGACGCCTTCACCGACCACAGCCGCAATGAGGTCGTCGTCAAGGATGCCGTCGCTCATGCCCTCAAGAATACCGCAATCGAGTCAACTCAGCCGCCGACAAATACTGGAAACTGATCGCGCCATCTAGTCTTTTAGGCCCTTAGGCAAGAAATAAAACCTAAAAACCCAATGCGTTGCAGAGTTCCGGCGCAACCGCTCCCTCTCTCACTCGTCTAATAATTCTGTCACTCACAAAACGATGGAACTTTACCCGCGGTTGGGGAGTATAAACACGAAGAGGTGCGGTTATGACCGAACTTTGGCGCGACGTTCGCTACGGCTTGCGGCTGCTCTGGAAGAGCCCGGGATTCACCTCAGTCTCCTTGCTTGCCCTGTCCTTGGGCATTGGGGCCACGACCGCCATTTTCAGCTTGCTCTATTCGGTGCTCCTTGCGCCCCTGCCCTATGTCGACAGCGACAGAATCGTCATGGTCTGGTCCCACCAGAAAGGTGAGCGCAATGGCACCTCGCCCAGCGACCTCCTCGACTGGCAAAAGCAAGCTACCGTCTTCGACTCCCTCAACGGCTGGACCGGCGAAGGCTTCACCATCTCCACCCCCGATTGGACCGAACAAGTCCAGGCCAGCCGCGTAGCCCCTGGCTTTTTCGACCTCCTCTTTAGCCCAAAGGTGGCTCTCGGTAGGCATTTCGTTGCCGAAGACTCGCAACCAGGCAACGATCACGTGGTCATCCTCAACAACAGATTTTGGCGCGATCGCTTCGGCAGCGATCCCAACATCGTCGGGACAAAGCTTCGCATGAGCGGTGAACTCTACACCGTCCTGGGCGTCGCAGCTCCCAGTCCCTCAGATGTTGGTGATTCCTCGATGAATGTCCCTCTCGCATTTAAGCCCGAAGAGATCCATCGCGAGAATCACTTCCTCCTGGTGATGGGCAAGCTCAAGCGTGGAGTCACTCTGGATGCCGCAAATGCCGAAATGGCCGTCATCGCCAAGCAGCTGGCACAAACCTACCCGAAAACGAACGCCGATCTCACCGTGACCGTCGAGCCGCTCAAAGATGACTTTCTTCCCAAGCAAACCCGCCTGGGACTCTGGCTGATGATGGGAGCCGTCGGCTTCGTGCTCCTGATTGCCTGCGTCAATATTGCGAATTTGTTGCTTGCCTGGGGCACCGCGCGCCAAAAAGAAATCGCCGTCCGCGCGTCGCAAGGCGCCACTCGTGCGCGAATCTTCCGCCAATTCTTGATCGAAAGCCTTTCCCTAGCGTTAATGGGCGGCCTCCTGGGCACGCTGCTCTCGGTGGCCCTTCTGCGCGGCGTGATGAGCTTAATGCCCAGGAACCAATTGGGGATTCCCTACGAAGCCGATCCACACCTTAGTATCCCTGTCCTGCTCTTCACACTCGCCGCAACGCTACTCAGCGGGGTGTTTTTCGGATGCTTCCCCGCGTGGCATGCGGCCCGGCAAAATATCAGTGACCTGTTAAAGGAAGGCGGCAGGTCCTCTTCGGCCAGCGGAGGCCACAACCGACTTCGCCGCGTCCTCGTCGTCGCGGAGTTCGCTCTCGCCTTAATCCTGGTCGCGGGCGCAGGCCTCATCCTCCGTAGCTTCTGGAATGTCACCCAAGTCGACCTGGGCATTCGCCGCGACCACGTTCTCACGTTCAACGTTCCGATCCAGCACGACCGCACCGCCAGCGCCGCCCAAATCCGCTCCGTCTACCAGCAGTTGCAAGAACGAATCGCCGCCGTCCCCGGCGTCCTGAAAATAGGCATTGCCCCCGGCCTCCCCACTAACGGCGCGGGCCGCCTGCATTTCACCATCGCCGGTCAGCCGTCCGATGACTCCGACAACAGCCCCGACAAACAACCGCAAGCGATGATCAACACGGTCACGCCGGGCTACTACGAAACCTACGGAATACGCCTCACCCGCGGCCGCTATCTTGACGCACGCGATCTCGCTGGAGCTCCCCGCGTCGCGATGGTCAGCGAAAGCTTCGCGCGCCAATACCTTCCTGGCGTCGATCCCCTCACCCAACGCGTCAAAATCGTCGAATTGCTCCCCGATAAAACTCCGCCCTTCGGCGCACCCGTCGAATGGCAAATTGTAGGCGTTTTCCACGACGTGCAGTACGAGAGCCACCCCACCACGACCGGTTCCGCCGAAGTTGACTTTCCCTTTGACCAGGCCCCCTGGCCCTTCACCACCATTGGCGTGCGCACCAACGGAAATCCCAGCTCGGTCGCCACCGGCATCGCCGCCGCTATCCGTTCCGTGAATCCTGATTACCCCATGACTCACGTCCGCACCATGGACCAGGTTGTCAGCGAATCCTTAGTGACCGACCGCTTCACCGTTCTCGTCTTCGGCACCTTCGCCACACTAGCGCTCGTACTGGCTGCCATCGGCATCTACGGCGTTATGACCTTCTCCGTCGCCCAACGCAAACACGAGTTGGGCATTCGCATGGCCCTTGGCGCAGGTAGCCCGCAGGTCCTAAGGTTGGTCGTCGGCGAAGGAATGTGGGCTGCCCTGATCGGAATGGCCATCGGCCTTCCCGGAGTTTACCTGGTGG
>Ga0207136_1034_pt1 | contig 34303 bp, 31 predicted proteins | sample Alteio_BWMinHeat_8_FD_153552 | JGI IMG/M metagenome (GOLD analysis project Ga0207136, IMG submission 153552) | Enriched cells from forest soil in Barre Woods Harvard Forest LTER site, Petersham, Massachusetts, United States -... | ecosystem: Environmental > Terrestrial > Soil > Temperate forest >...
GTAACTCTGGATCATTCTTGTCACAGCCCATTTCTGATTCAACAGGTATTCAAACTTGATGAGGTCTTCCTTGGTGAACATGGCTGCAGGTACGTCGGCAGTGTACGTCGCGAGCATCCAAAAGCAAATGGTACTATCCAGTTTTGGACACCTTTTCAACGTATGTTCTGATTGTTGAAGTTGAATGCCCTTAGCCCTTCAGAGAGGGACGAAATTAAAATCTTCTTATCTTGTCGTTGTTTTCCGGTCGCTGTGGCGTTTCATGGGCCGAGTTGAGCCCCGCGTCCTGAAAGAAAGGTGGCGCCAAGCACACGGCAGGTGCGGAGTTAATGGACGGTTTCTATGACTAAGAGGTTCTTTGGCGGCCTATTCCCGATAATAGGCGAAGCTCTCCGAGAATCAAGAGAGGAACGTTTGCCGGTTCATCGTTGCGGACCAGATGAGCCGAGCGATCGGAACCTGTGGAATATCCTTCGATGTGGAGGATCACGTCCGTTTCATTCTCGCGGCGGCCGCCATTTTTCAGGGTGACTAGCAGCTTCCTGGAATCGTAATGCACGGTCAGGTGTTTTGATGTGGCGGCGCACCAAACCCTGAGATCTCCAAGTGGAGTTTCCTTACAGGTGAGGGTCTGTTCTTGCGTCACAGAATTCCATTCGGTGCACTGGGAGAAAATCGAGTCGCGAAAATGCTTCCAAACTTGTAGTGAGCGGGCGACAGCCGTTTCCTGATTGAGCTTGTCTTCGAGTTTCTGCGCTTCTTCCGTAAGCTTCGCGGCGAGAAATTCCTGCGCTGCCTGTTTTGTGCTCTCGTCCCTCATCGACCATCTCCCGGAGAATTATCTTACACAAGGTCAAACAACCTGTCGTTAGCGTTCTTGCAGGGCGTTGATGCGAAATTCGAGTGGTGTTGGGCGGATGGGCAGAGCGGGCACGGCGTGCCGTGCCCCTACGTTGGAAGGCGATTTTCTTTTGGGAGCGCGTTGGCCAGAACTAAAATAGTGCCCCCAAACATCAGAGTATCGGCGAAATAGTTCAGGCCATTGCCAATGTCAGAGGGAATGGAGATCAGGATGGGCAGGTAGATCACTAGGACAATGAGAAGAATTGTGAGGCCCAGATAAGTTGCCGCGAGGCGGGATTGTTTGTTGAGGAGGAGGCATGCGCCGGCGACAAGAAGGACTATGCCAGCAAGATAGGCCCAGAAAAGTCGGAGCGGAATCCACGTTGGCGTGATTTTTGCGAGGGGGACGCCCGGGGCGAACTCAGGACGGAGAAAATGTTCGACGCCGAAAAAGATGGCTGTGATGGCGATAACGTAGCGGGCGAGAGATACGAGGAGCGACGTTGTGTTTGTGGATTGCAGCTTTCGCTGAGCGCCCGCGAAAGCGAAGGCCCCACCGCTGAACGAGAGATCCCTTAGAGCGACCGCCCAGGAAATTCTGTCGTGGGGGTTGGCGGCCACCCGTGGAATGTGTAGCAACACAACAAAAAGAAGGATCATGGTACCCAGGAGGGTTGCTGCCAACTGAGAGTATTTCTTGACCACGATGCTTAGCGCCGCGGCGACAAGGGCCACGCCAACGAAATAGATCCAAAAAACATGCGCAGGAATCCAGGAGGGGATCCCGCTGGCCATTAGCCTGCCCAAGGTGAAGTGTTCCCCTGCGAAAACAGCCAAGGGAATCGCGTAGAAGAGGCGGCCAAAGGGCATGAGCTTATCGAGGCCGCGAGCCTGTGTAACTTCGTTTTTCAGAATTACAGGAAGGCCGATGGCGAAGATAGCCAAACCAGCGAAGTACGGCCAGAAGACGGGTGCCGGGATTGAAAACACTACTAGCATAAGCGCGGGAGCTGGCATATGGCGAGTGTCCCGCAGAAAGTGGTTACTCACAATAGCCACTTGCAGCGAGACTTCTATAACCAGTATGACCAGAGACTAACGACGAGTGAGTTGTTTTCAAAACTGATCCGCTGCAGCGCAACAGGTGCAGGCGCCACATCGGCGAGCGTTGCGCTTCAGGAAAGTTAGACTGCGGACGGTTAAACGGCCGGGAAGAAATCGGCAGAGCGCGGTTTCGCGTGCTCTGTTTTTACATTGGCCGGGGTGCATGTTCCGCAGCGGCTAGACTAGTGGCCTACGAACAATAGCTCTTCGAGAGCCGTTCGACGAACACGCCAAGACTCGAGGTACTTCTCGTTCACAATCATCCGGCACTCTTGATTAAACGCATGAAATGTGATATAATTAGTAAAGGGAGTTTGTTAGGTCTGGCCAAAATTCATGCTGGGCGGTGAGGCTTACTTATGGAGGGTCAAATGAAGACAGACGTTGTTTACGCCGTGACGGACGAAGGTGAGAAACTGGCCGTTATAGATGTCACGAACGCTGCGTTTGCCGTCGGCGCCACCGACGAGGAGCTTGCGGCTATGGCTGAGCAGTATATTCTCGAGGCCGGGCGGCAGCAGGAGATTCCCGCGGCACTTCGAGAGGCGCTTCGAAGTTCCAAGCTTGGGCGTGGGCTCATGGCGGCCTCGGGGACGTTTTTGGACGGGATGATGACTTACCAATTGAAGCTTGGTCCGGAGAATTTGGGAGATGGCGCCGGCCCAATAGACCAAAGGATCGCTGCCTCGTTTCCCGCGTTTACGGCCAGACTTCGCTTGCAGGACATGGCGCGATTGATGCAGGACGGCCTAGCTGGTGCGGCAATGGCTGAGCCTCGTCGGCGCATAAGTCTTCTGAATGTTGGTGGCGGGCCGGGATCCGATAGTTGGAATTCGTTGATTCTCCTTAGGGACAAGTACGCGCATCTGCTAGCTGACCGCGAAATCTTAATCGCAATCATGGACCTCGATCAGCGTGGGCCGGCGTTTGGTGCACGGGCTCTCGATGCTCTGTGTGCAGCAGAGGCGCCACTGAGCGGGCTTAAGATTGAATTGCTGCATTTCGGGTACGAATGGTCGTGCGCCGGCCGGCTGCGTGAGGTGCTTCACGAATTGCGAGCTGGCGATTCGCTGTGCGGAATTTCTTCAGAAGGCGCCTTGTTTGAATATGGTTCGGACGAAGAGATAGTTTCGAACCTTAAAGCCCTCCATGCCGGAACAGCCGCTGATTCTATCGTTGTTGGATCTGTCACGCGCGATGGTAAACCTGTGCGCGCTTCACTGATTGCAAATCGTGTGTCGACGCGACCGCGAACGATTGAGGCATTCCAAACCCTGGCGAAACAGGGTGGCTGGATAGTGCAGGGGGTAATCGAGCGTCCGTTCAGCTACAACGTGCGACTGGTAAAGTCCTGAGGGTTGATCGGCCTGCGAGGAAAGCCGGAGGAGATCTCAGTCTTGCTCGGTAAGGTGCATCGAGATCCTGGGAGATGTTTGCCCCTGTGACGAGCCGGTGGCACCCTTGCCGATTGGCTAGTCTTGTCCAAGAGCGCGGAGGGGTTGACTGGGGGGCCGAGTGTGGTTGGAGCGAAGTCTCGAGAGCATGGCTTTGAGACGGGACCGGTCTTTGTCAGCGACGGCGATGAATCGTAAGCCTATGCCGCTGCCGCGTTTTACGTGACGAACAACGGCTTCGGCTTTGATTCGGCCCTCTTGGACCAGGAAATCTAGCTTGGCGGGCATGCCTTCTTTTACGCTGACGTGAGGAGTCGCGATAAACAGGCCGTCGATGCTTATGTCCAGGACGCGGGAGACGTCGTCGCGGCCATTGCAGCGCCAGCAGAGCCAGATATCCTCTGAGGCTGGAATCCGGGTCAGCGCACGGCGAGAGTAGGACGGTTTCTGAACCAAGTGTATCCCCCGGAGCGGCAGGTCGTTGGGAAGGAGAGACCTGGGAGGCCGACCCAACAATGGTGTTGCTACGCTCCTGATGTTGCCTCTACAAAAGTCGAGCACTACCCAATTTCAGGGCCTGCGCTGCGCACCCATGGTGAATAGAAAGGTGCATAGCCTGTAGTGCGCCAGAACGCCAAAGCGTTTCGTTGTGGCTCAAGCCGCTTTTTGATTCTCGCGGCTGACTGTGCCCAAATTACGGACGCTCGCAATGTTGATGACTGGGTGACGGAGGACAGTGAGGCGCGCCACCGCCAGTTCCCACGACTTCTGAAGCATGTAGAGGCTGGCGACCACTAAAGCGATAGCTACAAACCCTAAGGCGAAGAGTGCGAAGGCTGCGAGCAGTTCACGCACAACATAGAGTTGAGAGACCGCAATGACTGCCAGGAACCCCCACAACCACATCCGGCCATGGTCCTTGCCGTTGGCTTGCTCTTGCACGACCCCCTCCTGATTTATCTAGCGGCGGCCCCAGCCTGGGGTGAGCGCCAGGGCCGCCGATCTGCTTACTTGGTGGTGGGCCAAGTAAGGTGGTGTTGGATGACGATGTGCACTTTCACTCAGTTGGGGAGAAGCGGCAATGCACTGGAGGTGAACCGTGGGTGGACTGGAGGTGAACTGGGGCACGGACTATAACGACAAAGGGCTGATGATAGAATTTGCGAGTTGTCGGGAGACGAAGATGGAAACTCTGGAAGTCAAGACCGCACGACGGACGCAGTTTGTTGATGTTACAGATCGGGTGAGACGGGCAGTGGTGAAGACGGGCGTTCTGTCAGGGATGTGCTTCGTGTATGTGCCGCATACGACTGCGGGAGTGATCATCAACGAGCATTTTGACCCCGATGTCGCGACGGACTTGGAAGGAGTGTTCGACCGGGTGGTCCCGCGAGCATGGCTGTATCAGCATAATGAGGGGAATTCGGATTCGCATGCCAAGGCGGCGATGACGGGGACTAGTCAGATGATTTTTGTGGAGGACGGGGAGTTGGTGTTGGGGAGATGGCAGGGAGTGTTTTTTTGTGAGTTTGATGGGCCCAGGGAGAGGAAGATTTGGGTGAAGGTAATCGGCGATCCGAGTTGAGACGGGAGGAGTATGAGGCTCACGAAGTTTGTATGCATATTCTTGATGACTTTGGCGGGCGGTTGGGGGCGCCCTAGGCAAAACGCGGGAACGAAGACTGACGCGGAAGATGTGCGAGCAGCAATCGCGGGTTTGTGGCGGGGACACTCCGTTTGCGTGGACAAGAATGGCCCATGCCACGATGAAGTGAACGTATATCGCTTTTCGAAAGTCACGGGGAGCTTGAATGAGTTTTCCGTGACGGCGAGCAAAGTTGTGGACGGCAAGGAGATTGTGATGGGCAGCGGATCGTGGAAGTACGACGAGAAGACGAAGATCGTGGAAACCCAAAAGCCGCTCATCCGATTGAGGGTTGAGGGAAAGAAAATGGAAGGTGAGTTGAGTCTTGCAGACGGAACCGCGTATCGGCGCATTTACCTGGAGAAGGAAAATTGAGTCTGCGCGGACATTCTCGCTCGTGTGCTACAGTTTTTAACTCTATGAACAAGCTAGGGATTTACGTGCAGGTCCCGTTTTGCCAGACGAAGTGTACTTATTGCAATTTTCATACGGGGGTGGTGGCGGCGGGGCGGTTTGCGCCTTACGTGGATTCCGTTTGCCGGGAGATTCGCGGGTATCGGGAGTTGTATCCGGCGGCTGGGGTCGCGTTGCCGTCAGGGTTTGAGAAGGCTGTCGTTGATACGGTTTATTTTGGTGGAGGTACGCCTAGTTTGTTAGAGGCGGAATTGTTGGGCCGGATGATTGGGGCGGTTCGGGAGACGTATGCTAATGAACTAACCGAGGTGACCCTGGAGGCGGATCCGGAAACGGTGACGGCAGCGAAGGCTTGGGCTTGGGTGGCGGCGGGGATAAACCGAGTTAGTTTTGGGGTGCAGTCGTTTTCGGATAGGGAATTGGTGGCGGCGGGTAGGATGCATCGGCGGGCGGATATTTATCGGGCCGCGGAGATTTTGCGTGGGGCGGGGATTCGGAATATTAGTTTTGATTTGATTGCGGGCTTGCCTTGGCAGACTCGTGACAGTTGGCAGGAGTCGCTGGAGGAATTGGGGAAGTTGGCGCCGGAGCATGTTTCGGTTTATTTGTTGGAGGTGGATGAGGGGAGCCGGCTGGGATTGGAGATTTTGCAGAGTGGGACGCGGTACTCGGCGGGGGCGGTGCCTAGCGACGACGCGATGGCGGAGTTTTATGAGACCGCTTGTGCGTTTTTGGAGGAGCGGGGTTATCACCATTATGAGATTTCGAATTGGGCGCGGCCGGGCTTTGAATCACGTCACAATTTGAAGTATTGGCGCCGGGAGGCTTATTTGGGATTTGGGGCGGGAGCTCATTCGTTTTCGCGTGGGCAACGGTGGGCGAATGCTCATGATGCGGCGGCGTATGTGGCGACAATTGAGGTTGGGAGGTTGCCTGCGGAGCAGATCGAGGCGGTGACTCGGGAGAGTGCTTTGGAGGAGGAGTTGTTTTTGGGGTTGCGTCAGTTGGATGGGATTGATATCGCGAGGATTGAGCGGGAGTATGGTGTTGGGTTGGGGACGCGATTCGAAGGGTTGCAGGCGGCAGGGTTGGTGGAACGGAATGGGGACTTGGTGCGGCTCGCGCCGGCTCGATTGAGTGTTTCGAATGAGGTGTTCGTGGAATTGATGCGGTGAGTGGCTTCGCGGGGAGATCGCGGTGAGGTGGAGGGTTTTCCTAACACAGAGTTCACTGAGGACACAGAGAAGAAAGACAGAGAAAGAAAAAGAGATCGAAACGCAGAGACACAGTGGGCGCAGAAAAGCGAAAAGCGGATTCCTCGCTTCGCTCGGAATGACAAATTTTATTTGATCGCGTTGGGTGGAGTTCTGGTGAGTTGGTTCGGGTGGAAATTTGGAAGGGAAGAGGGATGACGTGGGGACGATTGCTAAGAGTGGGATGCGGAGCGAGGCCGATGGCGTGATGGAGTTGGACGGCGTGGTGGATTTGCGGAGTGATACGGTTACGCGGCCTTCCTTGGAGATGCGGCGGGCCATGGCAGAGGCGGTGGTCGGGGACGACGTGTATGGGGAAGACCCCACGGTCAACCGACTCGAGAAGCGGGCGGCGGAGATTTTTGGGAAAGAGGCGGCTCTGTTTGTGCCGACCGGATGCATGGGGAACTTGATTGCGATCAAGACTTGGACTCATCACGGGGATGAGGTGATTTGCGATGAGAAGAGTCATGTGAATTTGTATGAGTTGGCGTCGATGTCGGCGATTGCGGGCTGTATGCCGCGGATTGCGCGGGGCGTCGATGGGATTCTTTCGTGGAAGCAGATTGCGGAAGTGATCCGGCCGAAGATTTATTACGACTCGCAGACAGCGCTGATTTGTATTGAGAATACACACAATATGGCCGGTGGAACTTTGCACGCGACGGCTTCCGTAGATGAAATTTGCGGGCATGCGCACGAAGCGAAATTGAAAGTGCATCTGGATGGGGCGCGCATTTTTAACGCAGCGGTGGCGCTGGGCGAGAGCATTGCGGCGATGACGAAGAAAGTCGACTCGGTGATGTTTTGTTTGTCGAAGGGGTTGGGAGCGCCCGTCGGCTCAATGATCTTGGGGTCGGCGGCGTTTATCGAGAAGGGGCGGATTTACAGGAAGATGTTCGGAGGAGGGATGCGACAGGCCGGGGTGTTGGCGGCAGCGGGGTTGATTGCGCTGGAGGAATCGCCGGGGCGGCTGCATGTGGATCATGAGAATGCGCAAGTGCTGGCGAAAGGGATTGCGGCGATGCCGGGGTTAAAGATTGATCCGGCGAAGGTGAAGACCAATATTGTGATTTTTGATTGCGAGGGGACGGGGAAGAACGCGGTGGAGTTGTGCGATTTGTTGCGGGAGAAGGGAATCTGGGCGTTGGATACGGCGACGTATTCGGTGCGGTTTGTGACGCATTGTGATGTGGATCGCGCGGGGTGTGAGCGTGCGCTGGTGACGTTGGGGGAAATTGTGCGGCGGCCGCAGACGGCTCGCGCGTGAAAAAGAAGCTGATCCAAAGATTCGGTAGTGGATCGGTCCCCAAGTTAGGTACCCGCCGGACGCATATACGATGTTCGGAGGCTGGTTTCGTGCAGGCTGACGAAATAGAGCAGGTCATCAAGGCCAACATCGACCAGACGGTGTGCGTGGTTTACACCGATGGCCGAACTGAGAAACTGTTCGTGCACACGGTGGATGATGAAGGATTCGTGTGCGACATCGTCGCTGAAATGACCCAACCACCCGCTTATGCGTATTGGGTCCGGTTTTGGGATGTCCGTGAGGCTCACCCTTTTGGAATGAGATATCCGGCATCATAGATTCAGGAAAATAAATGTGGCGAGATGGGCCAATCGTGCGCGGGCCCGTGTAAAATAACGTATAAGCGGAACTTTAGTGAAGTATAGCCGAGGCGTATAGCCGCGCGGAGACAACGTGGACTTTACCTTTACAGAGGAACAGCAGCAGTTGCGGAGAAGTGTGCGGGAGTTTGCGCAGGGCGAGATATTGCCGCATGTGATGGAGTGGGACGAGGCTTCGCATTTTCCGATGGAAATTATGCCGAAGCTGGGGGAGATGGGATTGCTGGGCGTGATTTTTCCGGAGGAATATGGCGGGGCGGGGTTGGGGTACACCGAGTACGTCATCGCGATTGAGGAATTGGCGCGGGTCGATGGATCGATTGGTTTGATCGTGGCGGCCCACAACTCACTTTGCAGCAACCACATTTTTAAGTTTGGGTCCGAGGCGCAGAAGAAGAAATATCTGGCGCCTTTGGCATCGGGGAAGAAGATTGGGGCATGGTCGCTGACGGAACCGGAAGCGGGGTCGGATGCTGGCGGGACGCGGACTACCGCGCGGCGCGATGGGAACTATTGGGTGTTGAATGGGGCGAAGACGTTTACGACCAACGGGCATTACGCGGATTTTTGCGTGGCGATGGCGGTGACGGACAAGTCGAAGGGGTCGCATGGGATTAGCGCGTTTATTTTGGAAAAGGGGATGGCGGGGTTTAAGCCGGGGAAGAAAGAGAACAAGCTGGGGATGCGGGCCAGCGATACGTCGGAAGTGATTTTTTCGGATTGCCGTGTGCCGCACGAAAACCTTTTGGGGCCGGAGGGCGAGGGGTTTACGGGGAGTTTGAAAATTCTGGATGGCGGGCGGATTTCGATTGCGGCATTGGCGCTGGGAATGGCGCAAGGAGCGCTTGAGGCGGCGGTGAATTACGCAAAGCAGCGGAAGCAGTTTGGACAGGCGATTAGCGAGTTTCAGGCGATTCAGTTTAAGTTGGCGGATATGGCTACCGAGGTAGAGGCAGCGCGGCTTTTGGTTTATCAGGCGGCTTGGCTGGCAGATCGGAAGGATGTGCGGTTTACGAGGGAATCGAGCATGGCGAAATTGTTTGCCAGCGAAGTTGCCGTGCGGGTGGCGAATGAATGCGTGCAGGTGCATGGAGGTTATGGGTTTATTAAGGATTATCCGGCGGAGAAATTCTATCGCGACGTGAAGTTGTGCACGATTGGCGAAGGGACTAGCGAAATTCAGAAGTTGGTGATTGCCCGCCAGCTACTTGGCAAGAAATAATAGGAAAATGCATTTGGCCTCTGCAAGAGCCTCACAGGAAAACTATGTCTCTGCCCGTTGAGAAGTGGGCGGAACAGGTGCGCGCGGGGGATGTGCGAGCGATAGCGCGCGCGATTACCGCGATTGAGAATCATCAGCCCGAAGCAGAAGAATTGCTTCAGCGACTTTTTGTGCATACGGGACGGGCGTATCTCACCGGAGTCACGGGAGCACCGGGTACCGGGAAGAGCACCTTGGTAGATCGTCTCGCGACCTATTACCGAAAGCATGAGGAGCAAGTTGGCGTGATTGCGGTGGATCCCACTAGTCCGTATACGGGCGGGGCCATTTTGGGAGATCGCATTCGGATGCAGAGCCATGCTAGCGATCACGGGATGTTCATTCGGTCTATGGCGACGCGAGGGTTTATGGGAGGATTGGCGCGGGCGAGTGCGGAAGTGGCGCTCTTGCTCGATGCAGCGGGTAAGCAGGAAGTTTTGATCGAGACGGTCGGCGTGGGGCAGGATGAGATCGACATCGTGCGGCTTGCGGACTGCGTTTTGGTTGTGCTGGTGCCTGGGATGGGCGATGACATCCAGAACATGAAAGCCGGATTGATGGAGATTGGGGATATTTTTGTTTTGAATAAGGCAGATCGCGAAGGGGCGGACCGGTTGGAGCAGCAACTGCATGCGATGTTGTCGCTGGTAATGCCTCGAGATGGCTGGCATCCACCGGTGGTGCGGACGGTGGCTAGTGAGAACAAAGGGATTGAGATGCTCGCGGAAATGATCACGAGATTTCGGAAACATTTTGAAGCGAGCGGTGAACGAGAACGGAAACATGTGGAGCACTGGAAGCGGCGGTTGCTGGGGTTGATCGAGTCGCGGCTGGTGGAGCGCGTCTTGGGCGGCGCAGGCGGGGAAGCGCGGCTCGCGGAGATGGCGAAGGAAGTGGCAGAGCGGAAGAAGGATCCGTTTACGGCAGTAAATGAACTGCTGGCAAAAAGTGGTGTTGGCGTCTGAGGCGGCGGCGAATGCACTTGGGAGAGATTGAGGTTCGGCACATTCAGGGTGGGATTTTCTGTCTGGATGGCGGATCCATGTTCGGTGTAGTGCCGAAACCGCTATGGGAGAAGAAGATGCCTGCGGACGAACGGAATCGGATTCCGCTCGCGGCAAATTCTTTGCTGGTGCGCGCCGGCCGGAAGAATATTCTGGTGGAGACAGGGAACGGGACGAAGTGGGATGCAAAGCTGCGAAGCATTTATGGATTTGCGAATGGCGATCCTTATGGAGATGCACTGGCGAAAGTGGGAGTGAAGCCAGAAGAGATCGATCTGGTGATCAATACGCATTTGCACTTTGACCATGCGGGTGGAAATACGCAGTTGGTGGATGGGCGGCTTGCGCCGGCATTTCCGAATGCGAAGTATGTGGTGCAGCGGACAGAATTGGAGCATGCGATGCGTCCGACAGAGCGGGATCGCGCGAGTTATTACGCGCACGATTTTACGCCGATTACCGAGGCAGGGCAGTGGCAGCTTGTGGATGGCGACTGCGAGATCTTGCCCGGAATTTCCGTGGTGAAAATTCCTGGGCACAATATGCAGATTCAGGGCGTGCAGATTACGGGTGGTGGGAAGACGTTAATGATGGTGGCAGACTTGATCCCGACGCGGCACCATTTGCCGCTGCCCTGGATCATTGCGTACGATCTATACCCTCTGACGACGCTGGAGACGAAGCGCAAGTGGATCGGCACAATTGTTCGAAATGGCTGGATGGTGGCGTTTGGCCATGACCCAGATTTTCCCGTCGGGACTTTGCATGAGCAGGACGGGAAAGTCGTTTGCGAACCGGTAGACCTCAATTCTTGATTTCACGGAGAAAAGAGAATGGCAGCTGCTAAAACCGAAAAGTCGAAGCGCGCGAACACGCAGGCGGAGATTGGGATCATCGGCGGAAGCGGGCTGTATTCCATGAACGGTTTGACGAAGACGCGCGAAGTGCACGTTAAGACGCCGTTTGGGGAGCCGTCCGATGCGATTGTGATCGGGATGCTGGAGGGAAAGCGCGTGGCGTTTCTTGCGCGGCACGGGCGGGGGCACCGGATACTGCCGGGCGAGATTAATTTTCGAGCGAATGTATATGCGATGAAGCTGCTGGGCGTGGAGAGGATTATTTCGGTCAGCGCGGTGGGCTCGTTGATGGAGGATTTGAGGCCTGGTGAGTTTTTGGTGCCGGACCAATTCGTGGACCGGACGAAGAGCCGCGTTTCGACATTTTTTGGAGATGGGCTCGTGGCACATGTGGGATTTGATAAGCCGACGTGCGGGCAGGCGTCCGGTGTGTTGGCGGATGCAAGCGTGCACTGCGGAGTGATGGTGCACCGGCGTGGGACGTACGTATGCATCGAGGGGCCGCAGTTCTCGACGCTGGCGGAAGCGAACATGCACCGTCAGTTGCGCTTCGAAGTGATTGGCATGACCAATGTCACTGAAGCAAAGCTGGCGCGCGAGGCGGAAATTTGTTACGCCACGATTGCAATGATCACGGATTTTGACTGCTGGCACCCGGAGCATGAGTCGGTGACGGCCTCGCAGATCATTGCGACGCTGGTGCAGAATGCCGAAAATGCGCAGAAGGTTTTGCGCGAAGCGGTGCGCGCTATGCCTGAAGGGCGAAGCTGCAAGTGCGGAGCGGCATTGAAGCACGCGCTCGTGACGGACATGAAGCTGGTGCCCAAGGCTACGAAGAAAAAGCTTGAAGCGATTATCGGCAAATACATTTCCTAGGAGAAGCCTGTGTCCTTACTTGTAGTCGGATCGGTGGCATTCGATGCGCTGGAAAGTCCGTACGGAAAAGTCGAGCGGACGGTGGGTGGCGCGGCGACTTATTTCGCGGTGGCTGCAAGTTTTTTTGCGCCGGTGAGTCTAGTGGCTATTGTGGGCGAGGATTTCACGGCCAAGGACGAGGCGGTGTTTAGCGGACGGCATATCGATACGGAGGGATTGGAACGGGCAGCGGGAAAGACTTTCTTTTGGGCGGGGAGATATTCGGAGAATCTGAATGAGCGAGTGACCCTGGCGACGGATTTGAACGTTTTTGCGGGTTTCAAGCCGCGGCTTCCAGAGAAATACAAGTCCTCGAAGTACGTTTTTCTGGCGAATATCGCGCCGGATTTACAGCGGGACGTTTTGAAGCAAGTGAAAGGTCGACCGAAACTTGCGGCGCTCGACACGATGAACTACTGGATCGAGCGCACGCCCGCGGAATTGCGCGAGACGCTAAAGCACGTCGATATTTTAATGATCAACGATTCGGAGACGCGGCAGCTCTCGAACGAACACAATCTCTTGCGCGCTGCGAAGCATATCTTCAAGTTAGGGCCTTCGACCCTGGTGGTGAAACGCGGCGAGTACGGGGCGATGATGGTGGACAAGCACGGCGTATTTTGCGTGCCGGCGTTTCCGCTCGAGGAGCCGCACGACCCGACGGGGGCTGGCGACAGCTTCGCGGGCGGATTTATGGGTTACCTGGCGGGGGCAAGAAACTTGAGCGACGCGACGCTTCGACGCGCGATGGTGTACGGATCGGTCCTGGGAAGCTTTACGGTGGAGCGGTTTGGGCTGGACCGCCTGCGCGTGCTCAAGCGGAGCGAGATACACGCCAGGGCACGGCACTTCGCGAAATTGACGCAATTCAATTTGTAGTGTGTAGAATCCTGCCATAGCCTGGGAATTGCAGGAGAACGTTCTGCCTCTAAGCACCATCATCGCGCGGCTGGCGTGGGCCGCTCTGCTCGGCTCCATCATTGGCGTCGAACGCAATATTCGCCGGCGTCCCGCTGGGATGCGTACTGGATTTTGCGTCTCGTTGGGAGCGGCGCTCTTCACGATCGTTTCCGTCGAAATCGCGCGCCGCACGGGCGACACGAGTACGACGCGGATTGCTTCGAATATCGTTCAGGGAATCGGCTTTCTCGGAGCGGGCGTGATTTTGCGGGAGCGTGGCAGCGTGATTGGTTTGACGACGGCGGCAACCATTTTCGCAGTGGCCGCGATGGGCATGGCGGCTGGCGGGGGATTGTACGCGGTTTCCGGAATTGCTTGCGCGTTAGTGTTGTGTGCCCTGGTTCTTCTCTTCTATGTCGAGGACTGGCTCAATTTGAAGCCGCGGTATATGTTGTTCCGCATTTTTATTGATCGGGCCGAAAACATGGTTGCGGACGTTCACCGGATTTTTTCAGAACTGAAGGTGGGCATTGACAATTTCCAGGTGTCGTTGGCCGGCGAGAAAAACCTGATTCAGTTCGATGCGGAAGTCACCACACACCAGCAGGAAAAGATTCTTGCGGCACTCTGCAAGCCGGGCGTCAGCTGTGAAATGCTACCCGTGGAACGGCAAAACGGATGAGCGTTCGAGGCGGAGGTCTTGAGACCACGACCGTGGACGTAGAGGTGCGAAAGCCCCGCGCGTTGAATTCGCGAAGTGTGTTCATGCCGTTTGCGCCGGCATCGCCTGCGGAGTTTGCCAAAGTGTTGGCAGGTGCTGAGGAATTGCGCCACTTGGGATTTCAAGTTGCCGATTCGACACCGCTCACGGCTGACGGATACTTCGCGGGATCGCTTGCGGGCAGGAAGGACGAACTTTTGAGCCAGTTGGAGCGCGAGGATGTGGATGCGCTCGTGGCCATTCGTGGTGGGTATGGGTCGAACTACCTTCTCGATGATCTTGCGATAGAACGCGCGGACGTGCCAAAAGTGATTTTGGGACACAGCGATTTGACATCGCTGCAGGCTTATCTTTGGAAGCGTTATGCATGGGTTGGATTTTATGGGCCGATGCTGGCTGCAGGATTGGATGCGGGCGACAGTGTGGCGAACGGTTACGACCGGGAGTCGCTGCTTGCCGCGGTTGGGAAAACGGACGGCGGCTGGACGCTGAAGCTGCGAGGTGAGGCTTTAGTCGGCGGTGAAGCAGAAGGCCGAGTTCTCGGCGGATGCATGACGCTGGTGGAGACGACGCTGGGGACGCCCTGGGAATTGGATACGCGCGGTTCGATCTTGTTGCTTGAGGATCGCGGAATGAAGCCGTGGCAAGTGGATCGGGCCCTGATGCATTTGAAGCAGGCTGGAAAATTTGATGGCGTGCGCGGGATTCTGCTGGGCGAATTTCCAGATTGCGGCCCGCCAATGTCCGGCAGTGCTTCAGTGCGCGACGTGTGCACAAGAATTTTGCGTGTGCTGGGAGTGCCGATTGTTTATGGCGCGGCGGTGGGGCATACGCCGCGGCCGATCTTGACGGTACCGTTGGGAGTCAAGGCGCATCTCAAAGCGAGTGGAGAAGGAGAGCTGGAGATTCTTGAACCGGCAGTTGTCCCATGAGCGACGCGAAACATGTTCACGTGATTGGAATTGGGGGCTCGGCGATGGCACCGCTTGCCGGTATGCTGCGCGAGAGCGGCTATCGCGTTACTGGGTCGGATTCGGGAGTGTATCCGCCGGCTTCGACGCTGCTGGAGAAACTGGGGATTTCGTTTTTTCACACTTTTGACGCAGCGCATCTGGAGCCGTCGCCTGATTTGGTGGTGGTCGGAAATATTATTGCGCGCGGGAATCCGGAACTGGAAGAAGTGCTGGACCGGAAGATCCCGTACCGCTCGATGCCAGAGATTCTGGAAGAAGTGTTTTTGCCGGGGCGGCACTCGATTGTGGTGAGCGGCACGCATGGGAAAACTACGACGACCGCGATGCTCGCTTGGATTTTTCATACGGCGGGCAAACGACCCAATTTTCTTGTAGGCGGGGTCGCTGAGAATTTTGGCAAGAGTTACGGGTTGGGCGGCGGCGAAGAATTTATTCTCGAAGGCGATGAATACGAGACGGCGTTTTGGGACCGTGGACCGAAGTTTTTTCACTACCATCCTGATGATTTGATCATCACTTCGCTCGAATACGACCACGCGGATATTTATCGAGACTTTGAGACATACGAGCTGGCGTTTCGGCGGTTAGTGAATCTTGTGCCACGGCGCGGGCGTGTCGTCATTTGGGGAGATACGGAAGAATCGGGGCCGGCTTTGCGGCGGGCTGCGGAGAAGGCGTTCTGCCCAGTGGAGACATACGGATTTTCTGCAGGGGACGATTGGGTAGCGAGCAATTTGGTGGTTGACGGCGGAGGAATGCGGTTTCGCGTCGCGTATAAGGGCAAGCTCTTTGGCGAATTTGCGCTTGCCGCGAGCGGGCGTCACAACGTGCTAAATGCGATGGCTGCGATCGCGGTGGCTCACGGCCGCGGAATTGGCGCGGATGATTTATCAAAAGCGCTCGCGACGTTTCGCAGCGTGAAGAGGCGCATGGATGTGAAGGGCGAAGTGCGCGGTGTGCTGGTGGTGGATGATTTCGCGCATCACCCGACGGCCGTGCGCGCGACGATTGAAGCCGCCCGTGCGCGATGGCCCGGCCGACGGCTGTGGGCCATTCTCGAGCCGCGGTCGAACTCGATGCGGCGAAAGGTGTTTGAGGAGACGCTGCCTGTGGCGCTGGCACTGGCAGACCGTGTGGTGTTGGCTGGCGTGTTCCGCGCGCAACAGCTTGGCGACGAAAATCGTATGGAACCGGAAGCCGTTGCGGAGAGCGTGCGGGGATTAGGAAAAAGTGCACGAGTGTTTCCCAGCGCAGATGCGATTGCGGAACAGATTTCCGCGGAAGCAGAATCCGGTGACGTGCTGCTGGCAATGTCCAACGGCAGCTTCGACGGTCTTTGCGAGAAACTGCTAGCCAAGTTAGGCCAGCCGGTGCAGGTTTCTTCCGAGGCAAATACCAGGTGAAAACTGAGTTGTTGCAGGGCTGGGCCTCGCGCCTTGTGATGGCGCTCCTACTGTGCGTGTTGGGCGGGGCGGGCCCAAGCCGGGCGACGATTCGTTATGAAGTATCCATTAGCCATCCGGAACAGCACCTTTTCCACGTAACAATGACAATTCCCGACGTGAGCGGCGAAGTTACGGTGCGAATGCCTGCCTGGAACGCGCTTTATCAAATTCGAGATTTTAGCGGCCATGTCCAGCGTGTAGAGGCTTTCGCAGGAACCGCGACAGCGCCGATTGAAAAAGTGGACAAGGAAACATGGCGAGTTACAGGGCAGGGGACGATTACGATTCGCTACGCGACATATTGGGATGAGGTAGGGCCTTTTGCGACCCAGCTTAACGGAGAGCATGCATTCGTTAATCCGGCCCTGATCCTTACTTATGTGCAGGAACGACGAGGTGAGGATGTACAGCTTGCTTTACAGGAAGTTCCCAGAGCATGGCACGTGGCCAGTGCGGCACATCTAGCCGCAGCATCCTCGGGCAGCGCGCGCACTTTTGACCTGGACGCCAAAAGCTACGATGCGCTTGCTGACGCTCCGATTGAAATCAGTAATTTCAAGGAGTTCAGCGTGCCAGAACTGCCAGTGGACATCCGTGCTGTGGTTCATGGTGAAGGCTGGAGCCAGAAAAAGATCGAAAACGACCTGAGCCGAATTTGCAATTACGAACTGAAGTTGATGGGCGGCGCTCCATTTGAACATTACCTTTTCATTTTGCACATCGGGAAGGGAGCGGGCGGCGGAGGGATGGAACATGCAAATTCGACTGCCATTGGCATTCCATCCGATGAATACCTATCGGGAGTGGCGGCACACGAATTTTTTCATTTGTGGAATGTGAAGCGCATCCGGCCGGCAACGCTGGAACCGGTGGATTTTACGAAGGAGCAATACACCCGGGCGCTCTGGTTCGCTGAGGGTGTGACGAGCACCTACGGAGCGTTCACGCTGGTGCGAAGCGGAATCTGGCACAAGGAGCGCTTCTACGAGGATCTGGGAGAGCAGATCAGCGAGCTTGAGTCGCGTCCGGCGAATCGCTGGCAGAGCGCGGAGCAATCGAGCCTAGATGCGTGGCTGGAAAAATATTCGCTCTATAACGCGCCGGACGAAAGCGTTTCCTACTATACGAAAGGACAGGTATTGGGAGACCTGCTCGACATTCTGATTCGAGATCGTACAAATAACGACAAAAGTCTGGATGACGTGCTACGCGCGATGAATACGGATTTCGCCAAAGCGGGTAAGACCTACAGAGACAGTTTGGATATTCGGCTAGAAGCAGAGAAGGTGGCGGGCGGATCGTTTGAAGAGTTCTTTCAGGACTACGTTGCGACGGCACGGCCACTTCCTTATCAGCAGATCCTTGGGCTTGCTGGACTCGAATTGCAAACGGTCGAACACAAGAGGGCGATTCTCGGTTTTTCGCCTGAGCGTGAATCTGCCGGCGCGGTGACGGTGCGCACGGTTGACGATGGCAGCCCCGCCGCGGAAGCGGGACTGCGTTCGGGAGACGTGATTGTGAATTGGAACGGGGGCGATGTGCCCCGCTCTCTCGGGCGATGGGTGCGCGAACGCCAACCGGGAGAGACGGTGAAAGTGCGCATCCGGCGCGAGGAAAAAGAGCAGACTCTTCAGTTCAAACTTGGTGAAGAGAGAGAAGTGCTCTACCAGGTCGCCGAGGACTCTCATGCCGGCGAGAAGGCCAAGCATATCCGTGAGGGTTTGCTTCACGGCGTCACGCGAACAGCCGCAAGTCACTGACGGCCAATAAAAACGTGCCGTAAACTTGTAAGATCACCTCTTTTGAAGCAACCATCACCCCTCGCCCATCATCAAGATTCATGAGGACCTTAACCAGCTGAGAACACCTCCCGCTGTCCGCAGTCTGAAAGCATGCTACAAGAGATCTTGGGACTCCCAGCCCCTCAACGATAGAAAGCCAGACGAGCGGTAGCACGAAATCCATTTTGGAAATTTCACTTAGGTAGAAATGAGCTGAAACCTAGCCATGAGAAAAAGAACATCTATGGTAGAGGACACGCTATGAATTCGAGAATTACGCACGGCATATTTGCGATGCTTCTTCTTCCGTTTCCTGCGTCAGCCTCGCTGGGAGGGGATGTGACATCGGTGCAGACGGATCAGGCTAAAATGCAAGGCAGCCTGCGGACATCCAGCAATAACACGTACACGATTCACGAAATCCAAGCATCGACAGGCGTAGCGGTGAAGGAATATGTCTCTCCTGCCGGAAAGGTGTTTGCCGTTACATGGCAAGGACCTTTCCATCCCGACCTGCGGCAGCTTTTGGGCACGTACTTTGACCAGTTTTCTCAAGCTGAACAGGCTCAGCGCTCCCAGCGCCGCGGTCACGGTCCTGTGTTGATCCAGCAGGCTGGTTTGGTGGTCCAAATATCGGGACACTTGAGGTCATTCCTAGGGAAAGCCTACGTTCCTCAGATGTTGCCGGCAGGAGTCCACGCCGAGGATATCCGATGAAACGTGTACGATTTCAAAGATTCCTTTATTTGAGTTTGGCGGGGGCCGTGGCCGCAGCGGCCGGGTGCAGTGGAACTAGCAGCGGCAGTAATACCGGCGGTGGCGGAGGCGGCGGCTCCACAGCGAACGTGCAGGCGATTACGGTCAATACTGGGCCTACCGCGGCTCCTCCACTCAACTCCCCCTACATTAATGGCGCTTTCACAAGCGTAACGGTCTGCGCTCCCGCCAGCGCGACAACCTGTCAGACGATCGGTGGCATCTTGGTCGATACGGGGTCGTCTGGGTTGAGGATACTGTCGTCGGCCCTTACGATTTCGCTTCCCCAACAGACCGCGTCCAATGGCAATCCGATTGTCGAATGCCTTCCGTTTGTGAACGGTATCACATGGGGACCGGTCCAAACGGCCGATATGACCATCGCCGGTGAACAGGCGAAGGCTCTGCCGATTCAGGTTATTGGCAGTTCAAATTTCCCAACGATACCGAACGCTTGCACAAGTTTTGGTGCGCCTGAAGATGATCTTTCAACTCTGGGCGCCAACGGAATATTGGGCGTGGGAAACTTTGCGCAAGATTGTGGCACTGCTTGCACTATGAGTGGCGCATCTAACCCCGGCTTGTACTACACATGTCCGGCTGCGGGTTGCCAAGTGACGGCGCAGAGCCTTTCCAGCCAAGTCCAGAATCCAATTGTTCTGTTTCCGAAGGATAATAACGGCCTTATCATCCAACTACCGTCGGTTACAGGATCGGAGACGAGCGTCAGCGGCTCGATGATCTTCGGCATTGGTACGCAAACCAACAATGGACTTGGAAGCGCAACGGTTTATACCATTGATCCGTCGAGTGGAAATCTCACCACAGTTTTCAATAACGTGACCTATCAAGACGCGGGCTTCCTTGACTCCGGCTCAAATGCCATTTATTTCCTGGATTCAAACACCACGGGAATGCCGACTTGTGCCGATGCTACTTTCTGGTATTGCCCAGCCACGACTCAGAATTTTTCGGCGACCAACAGGGGAGCGAATGGAGCGAGCGGGCCCGTCAATTTCAGCGTGGGCAACGCCGATTCTCTTACGGCCGCCGCGACCGTTGGGGTAGCCAACGGGTTGGGCGGGCCAAACCCCGGAACATTCGACTGGGGACTGCCTTTCTTCTACGGCCGTAACGTATACACGGCCATTGAGGGTCAGAATACCCCAGCGGGTACTGGCCCCTACGTGGCTTACTAAGAGTCACTAAGCCGTTCTCAGAGAGCAGAGCCTGGGCTTATGAGCTTGGTTCGTGTCTCTCGGCGGGTTCGCACAGTGTGATTGGCGGGTGCGGTCGATTTGGTCGGCCCCCCTCCCTGTTTTCCTGTAAATGCTCATTCTAAAGGGTTTTAAGTCCAATCGTTTGGAACTGCTCATTCCAGAGGGTTTACAGGCGCGTTTCTGGAAGTGCGAATTCCAAAGGAGTTAGCGAGCGGAGATGCTTTGCTAGTGGATATGCAGAACCGAGCGCGGCCGCGCCGTCTCTGGGTGTTGTAAGCCGCAACTTGCGGATTGCCGACTATCCGGCCACTACCCAGCAGCGATGTCAAAGAAGGGTACGGCGGTTTCGGGAGCGCATCATTGCCAACCCTCAAGAAGTGGGCTACTCGTCTAGTCGAGGCCGACGCGATGTACCAAATCCACAAAACGCGGGTCGCCTCGCAAGGGATCAAAGAAGGGATGCACTTTGAGGAACTGCAGAATGTTTGATTGCTCCTGGTAGGCGCGCTCCAGCCAGGCAAATGCTTGTTCCCGGTCTTCCATCCCCAAGTAGGCATTCACAAAGGCGCCGGCCGGAACATAACCTTTCTGCCGCCGCTGCTTCAGTTCGTCGAGAAGACGAAGTGCATCTTTGCGACGCCCGGCATGAGCGCACGCACTGATGAGCACACCGATGACACCTGAGCTACGGTTGGTGATGGAAACCGCCTTCTCCAGTACAGGAATTGCATCCTCGGGTTGACCTTTGGCGATGAGTGAGAAACCCAGATACCAAAGGGCACTTGCAGAGTCCCCTTGTACTGCCAGAACACTGCGCAATTCATGTATGGCCTCGTCATACCGGTGGGCAAAAAACAGAGTTTCCCCGATGCTAGTGCCAGAAACCTCGATGGGGTCGAGTTTGCGACCGCGCTCGGTCCACGTCAGGGCCTCCTGCGTTCGCCCTTGGCAGAGCAGCCAATGTGCAAATCCAACGTGCGCAGCAGCGTCATTCGGCTTCAAATCGAGCGCCCGCTTGTACTCCGCTTGGGCATCGCTCCAGCGCCACTGTTGCTGGTAGATGTCCGCCAGCAGGACATGCGCTTCGGCTAGCTCCGGATCCAGCTCCAGCGCCTTGCGAGCGGCATTGACAACTTTCGGCCGAACTTCACTTGGAGGAGTACCAATAAAAATTGTGCCGAGCCTATCGTAGGCATCTGCAAGGCCGACATACGCCGGCGCGAACGTGGGGTCTCTCTTGGTCGCCTCCTCGAAGTAACCAATACTCTCCTCGAGGCCGGATCGGCTGTAGGTCTTGTCGAGGATGGACCGGCCCATGAGGTAATCCTCGTAAACTTCAGGCGCGATGGAACGGGCCGCTGTAAGGCGCGCGCGTTCCTCTCCAGTAATCGTGACCTCAACTTTTTGCGCGATGGATTGCGCTACGTCGCTCTGCAGGGTGAGCACGTCGCGCAGCTCGCGATCGTAAGCCTCAGACCACAAATGTTCGTCGGTGGCAGCGCGAATCAATTGGGCGTGAACGCGAATGTGGGTGCCGTCTAGAATCACTGAGCCTTCGACGATGGCGTCAACCCCGAGTGTTTTGGCAATCTCCGGCAGCGCCTTTTTGGTGTCTTTGTATTGCATGACCGACGTACGAGAAATGACGCGGAGATCATGAATTCCGGCGAGCCGTCCGATGAGAGCCTCGGTCATGCCATCTGCAAGGTATTCTTGCGTCGGGTCGGCAGAAAGGTTCTTCATTGGCAAAACCGCCAGCGATTTGATGCCAGGCTGACTGGTTCCCTTGGCACTGCTTCCGCGGTAGAGCACCAAAGCGGTGGAGAACAGTGCCAGCGCGGCTGCGGCCGTGAGCAGCACCCGCCACCGGATCGACAGGAGTTGCGCTGGAGCAGGCAAACCCACTGGCGCCGAAGGGGCCGAGCGCGAGAATTCCTGCACCGGGCTATCGTTCGTTTCCTCCGCCGGCGAGGAAAGCACGGCCGGCCGATCGGACAAGCGTCCCATGAAGCGGTAGCCGCGCCGCGGGATGGTTTCGATGTAGCGGGGTTTCTCGGTCGAATCCCCTAGTACGTCGCGGAGCTTTCTGACTGCCGTGTTGAGTCCGTCGTCAAAATCCACGAACGTATCCGCCGGCCACAGAGTTTGTTTCAGCTCGTCCCGAGTAACAATTTCCCCGCGCCGCTCCAGGAGCACGCGAAGCACCTGAAACGGCTGGTCTTGGAGCCGGAGGCGTTTGCCGCGCTCCCATAGTTCGCCGGAACGTAGGTCAACCTCAAATTCATCGAAACTGAGCCGACGGGAGGGTTGGGCGTTCGCAGCCACGTGTTACACCTGTGATTAGGCACTACTATAAAACTTAGTGCGCGGCGTCGCAATTCCGTTTCCGCTGCTGTCGGGCGTGGTAAATGATTCTCCTTCATCGACTTATCTGTCCGGCAATAATCCGGAAAGAGTCCAGCTTCAGTCCATTGACACCCCGCCTGAGCTATCCGAAATTCACGGTCACCCCAGAGGAGGGACCCATGAAAAATTTTTTTGGAACAGCAACTATGTGCGCCCTGCTGCTCAGCGGCATGGCGGTGAGTCCGCGGCCCGCCGCGGCGGCCGCACCCGACCCGGTGCTCGAGTGGATCGGCGTGATGAACAACACCGTGCTTGCAGCGGGCAGCGCTCCGAACGTCACCGGCCGCGTGGTGGCGTTGGTATCCGCATCAGTGTTCGATGCCGTCAACGGTATCGAGCCACGCTTCCGTCCACTGCATGTGAGGCCGGATGCACCTCATAATGCGTCGCAACGCGCAGCGGCGATTCATGCGGCCTATGTAATTCTAATGAACCTCTATGGAGCGCAGCAGGGCGTGACCCTCACCAGTCAGCATGATGCGTCGCTCGCGGCGCTCGCCTCAACCGAAACCCCCAAATCCATTGCCGCGGGAGTCGCGTGGGGACAAAGCGTGGCGGACGCCATCTGGGCCTGGAGGCTGACTGACGGTTTTGCGCCCACCCCGCCGCCATTCTTTGGAGTGCAGAGCATAGCCGGCACACCGAATTCCCTAGGTTTTTGGCGACCCACGCCACCGGCGAACGCATCAGGCGCGACACCGCAACTTGCCACAATAACGCCTTGGGTACTGACGCGACCCTCGCAGTTCCGCTTGCCGCCGCCACTGGCACTCAACAACCCAGATTACCTGTCTGATCTGAACGAAGTGCGAGAGATGGGTAGCCTCTCTAGCACAAGCCGCTCAAGTGAACAGACGGAAGTCGCATTGTTTTGGGCGCTGAACACTCCACTAGCGTGGAACCGTGTTGCAGCGCAACTTTCAGAGGCGCGCGGGCTCAGTCTGACCGAGAATGCACATCTATTTGCGGTGCTCAATCTAACTCTCGCCGACGCGATAATAGCGTGCTGGGATAGCAAATACCGTTACATTTTCTGGCGGCCAGTCACCGCGATCCGGGCGGGGGCCGCGCCGGGAGACCCCGACACCGATTGGAGGCCATTGCTGGACTCGCTGACCGGCACTCCCCCGCATCCCGAGTATCCGTCGGCGCACTCCACGTACAGTGGGGCCGCCGCGTTCATCCTGGCTGACGCCTTTGGAGAGAACACCGCCTTCAGCGTCACGTCCGAGATACGTCCCGGTACTCGTTCCTATGCGAGTTTTTCCGAGGCGATAGCCGAAATCGCCGATGCGCGCGTCTTTGGCGGCATTCACCTCCGAAGCAGTTGCGCCAGCGGGAATTCGCTGGGTCGAGCTGTTGCGGATTACGTATCAAGGCACGTGATGCGGGCGCGAGGCGACGATCAAGACGAATGAGAGAGGTATACGCAAAGGGCTCGGTCACTCGACCGAGGACGTGGTTGATGTCGGTGGCGGTGAGGAAATCGCCATGGAGGGATGTAGAGATTTCGCCGCCGAGGCGCTGGGACTCGAGGAGTTGAAGCTGTTGCCTGGCATGGAAGGCACAGAAGAAAGAATGGGCCGGGCTGCGCAACATACGGCAGCAGCGGCCGTCGGAAAAGTGAAACTGGCAGCGCGTGGCGATACCAGTGCTGGAATTCTTATTGGTCATGGAAGCCTCTTAGAAGTGGATTTGTACTAACGCGAAAGGTGAAACCCGAAATACGAAACTCGAAATGCGAAACTCGAAATGCGCTTAGAGAGTCGAGGGGGAGATTGGACCGGATACCATCGCTGGTCGGGCTGCTGAAAAAAAACAGAAAAAGCAGATCCCTCGCTTCGCTCGGGATGACAATTACGGGTGTTTTCAGCCGCTTCGCCGGGATGACAGCCACGGGCGTTTTAAGCCGCTGTGCCCCGGATGACAATCGCGGGTGCTTTCAACCCCTTCGCTCCGGATGACAATTATGGATTTCTTGAGCAGCCTGTCGGAGAGCCGATGGGAAGATCAGGCCTGACCATCGTGCGTTAACGTTCGGGCATGCGTCTGGGCTCGAGCGGGCAAAAAAATAGCCGCCTGGAAAAGCGGCGACGAAGGTTAACTGAGTCTGATTATCCGGATAAGAGAATACCACAGACGATATAACTCTGTCAATAAATATTTTCAAGGCGGACAGAAATCAATACGGAATGGAGGGGACGAATTCTTGATCTCCTAACGTTCCATTCTGGGTTCTGTGTCGCCAGGGGATTTCAGATTAGGGAGGGTTCCGGATTTGGCATACGTTTTCTAGGTAGCGCTTGACCTGCAGCGCAGGATTCGAGAGAGTTCTGCGTATTGCATGCTGCGCACGCTTTTCATCGCAGTTTTCCTTTCGCTTTACATCCTGATACTTGGGCCGCCCCTGCTGCTTTACACGCTGGTATCGCGACACATCGATCCGCTTTATTGGGCTGGACTTAAGGGCGTGCTGTTTTTTGTGAGGGCGGTCGGGGTGCGGGTCCGTGTGGAGGGAAGAGAGAAGATTCCCGAAGAAGTTTGCCTTTTCGTTGCAAATCACACGAGTTCAGCAGATGCCCCCGCGGTGGTTGGGGCCATTCCCAGACGCATCGCCGTGTTATTGAAAGAATCCCTCTTCAAATGGCCGATTGTTGGGCAAGCGTTTACCTTGGCTCACTTTATTCCGGTCAATCGCAAAGATCGCGAATCGGCAATATCCAGCGTGGAAAAAGCCGCGGAGGCCATGCGTGCAGGGCAATCGTTTCTCATCTATCCGGAAGGAACGCGCAGTCCCGATGGGCGCCTGCAAGAGTTCAAGAAGGGTGCTGTTGTGTTGGCAATAAAAGCCGGTGTTCCGGTCGTTCCGGTGCTTTGTTCCGGGGCGCAGCGGGTGATGGCAAAGCGCTCCATGGTGGTACACGCTGGAGAGATTCTCGTCGAGTTTCTCGATCCGATCGACGCTTCAAAATACAGTTGGGAGGAACGGGATATTCTGAATCAGCGGGCACACGATGCGATGGCGGCCGGTTTGCCACCCGATCAGCGTCCACTTGGGTTCCCAGGGGCTTCAGAGGGCTAACGGGAACCGGGAGAACGCGGACGGCCGCCAAGGCGTTCCAGTTCGGCCTCTAATTCGCGAACACGCTTCTGGAGTTCCGGCAGGCGGTTTAGGGCGGCTACGGTCTTAAGCCATTGGCGATTGTCGACGGCTGGATAGCCGGAGAACATCGAGCGAGGCGGGACGTCATTGGGAACGCCGCTTTTTGCGGTGATGACGGAACCGTCGCCGATGGTGAGATGACCAGCGGTGCCGACCTGACCTGCGAGAATGCAGCCGTCGCCGACCTTGGTCGAGCCCGCAAGGCCTACCTGGCCGCAGAGCATGGTGTTAGCGCCCACTCGGGACGCATGGCCGACGATGACGAGGTCGTCCAGCTTGGTGCCACGACCGATGCGCGTTTCTCCCACAGTGGCCCTGTCTACGCAAGCGTTTGCCTGCACCTCGACGTCGTCCTCGAGAACGGCGGGGCCAGACTGTTGCATTTTGTACCAGGTGCCGTCTTTTTGCTTGGCGAAGCCAAGGCCATCGCCACCGATGATTGCCCCGTTTTGGAGGATGACACGGTTTCCAATGCGGCAAAACTCGCGGACCACGGCATGCGAGTGCGCAAAAAAGTCGTCGCCGATGCGCGCCCCTTGGTAGATGGTGACGAAGCTGTGTAAAACCGCGTTGCGGCCGATGTGCGCATCCTCTCCCACCATGCAATAAGGGCCGATGTGTGCGCCTGCTCCGATTTTGGCGGACTTCGCGATGAGTGCCGTAGGATGGAATCCGGGCGTGTAACGAGGAGCTTTATAAAAAAGTTCGATAGCGTGGGCGAAGGCGAGGTAAGGGTTTGCGGTACGCAAAGCGGCGAGCCGGGGCAAGCTGGCGTCGCGTTCGATGCTGATACCTTCCTCGAGCAGCACGGCCGAAGCGCGCGTGGTCTTGAGAAGGGGGAAGTAGCGCCGGTTGGCAAGAAAAGTGATTTGGCCCGGCTCGGCATGTTCGATCCCGGCAATGCCATGTATGGGAGTCTCGCCAGGACCGTCGAGACGGCAGCCGAGTCTTTGAGCAATTTCAGAGAGGTTTATGGACATAGATGCAGCTCCTTACCGCTGGGTGCGAGTCTCGCACAGCGATAAGAGGGAAGTACAGCCGCCGAGCCGGGATTATTCGTTGAAAAGCCGAGGTTGGTCTTCAGCCGCAGCGCCCGCTGCGGGTTTGCGGCGAGCTATACCGACGACGCCTAGCACAGTCAATTCGGTGAGAGCGGCGCGCGGGATGAAAATGCGATCGGTGGTCGAATTCAGATCGGGTGGGGTGATTTGGATGCCGTTGTCAAGCATGGTGAGCAAATCATTCGGGACCACGCCTTCGATCATCTCCCCATCGCTGTAGCGCAGGCGGACCCAGAGTCCCTCCAGCTTAGGCCGGCTGAGGAAGGCCTTGCGCTCCGGTTCAAACTCATCGGAAAACTCGCGAACAAAATAAATCGAACGCACCCTCGCGAGAGGAATCTCCTGGTGCTCGCCGTCTGGGGTGAGTAGGTCAATAGGATCGGCTTGGCCGAGCCGAGAGGGGTTCAGATACCCGCGCACAGGCTTCTTGTCGGCGAGGACAAGGACGACTTTTTTGTGAGTAGAGGCTGGGGCTCTGTTTTTCAAAGAAATCAGTTTGTAAAAGACCGCAAGGGCCAAAATTTGCGAATAATCAAGATGTATGTTATGTTAAGCGCGTTTTGCCTGTCAACCTATTGTTTTCATTAGGGTTAGGTCCCGGAGCGCCGGCCGTTGACCGATAAAAAGCATATCCTCAAATCGGCCTCGATCATCTCCCTGGTTACTATCGTAAGTCGAGTTCTCGGCTACGTGCGCGACCAGCGCATCACCCTCCTTCTTGGAACCTCCGCTGCAGCCGACGCCTATGTTCTGGCCTATCGTATACCCAACCTTTTCCGGCGATTAGTGGCTGAGGGGTCGATGACAGCGTCTTTCATCCCTGTGTTTACTACCTACATGAGCGAGAAGTCCAAGGAAGATGTCTGGGATTTCGCGAACAAGCTTTTCTGGACCCTGGCTCTGGTCGTCGCGCTAATCACCGTACTCGGAATGGTTTTCTCGCCGTCGGTAGTGCATCTGTTCGCGGGAACTAACGCCGCCGGAGTGCAGGCCGTGGAGCTCAACCGTATCGTGTTTCCTTATCTGTTCTTCATCTCGCTGGCTGCACTTGCGATGGGCATTTTGAACTGTTTTCACGTTTTTGGACTGCCGGCCGCGACTCCCGTCATTCTTAATTTGGCCACGATCCTTTTTACGTTTGCCGTAGTTCGAAGTCATTTTAAGGACGCGGCGACGTCTATTGTCGTGGGAATCCTTGTGGGCGGAGTTTTGCAGTTTTTGATGCAAGTGCCGCAACTCGTGCAGAAGGGAATGAAATTCAAGTTTGGAATTTCCTTTTCCCATCCCGGGATCAAGAATGTGGCGCGCTTGATGATCCCCCGCCTCTTTGGCATTGGTATTGGGCAGATCAATCTGTTTATTGATACGCGCTTCGCGACCGCCAGTCTTATGCCGGCTGGCAGCCTTGCGGCGTTGTATGTTGCGGACCGGGTCATGGAGCTTGTCCTGGGAGGGTACGCGATTGCCGTGGCGACGGCGATTCTGCCGATGATGTCGCATCAGGCGGCGGCGAAGGATTACGAATCGCTCAAGAAGACGCTGGCCTTTTCCGTGCGGATTGTTGCTTTTATTACGATACCCGCGGCGCTGGGGCTGATGATTCTGCGGGAGCCGATCATCCGCGTATTGTTCCAGCATGGACAGTTCGTTGCGGAATCGACTCGTCTGACGGCTCGAGCCTTGCTCTATTACGCGATCGGGTTGCCCGCGCTGGCCACTGTGAAGCTGGTTGTACCGGCTTTCTATTCCACGTCCGACACAAAAACTCCGGTCATCGTCGCTTCGATCTCGCTGATCATTAACATCGTTTTGAACATCGTATTTCTGCAGTTTTTCTTTAAGCGAGTGCAGAACGGGGGCCCCGCTCTGGCGACGGCAATCGCGTGCTTTTTTGATTTCTTTGCACTGTTTATTATTTTCCGGTTGCGTTACGGGGCGATGGGAACGATGGACATCTTGCGTTCGTTCGGCAAGATTTCGTTGTGCGCGAGCATCATGGGAGTGGCGTGCTGGTTTGGGAATCGCTACACAGAGTTTACGATGCACTCGCGCTTCCTCATTCAGCTTCTCGTTTTTTCGGGGCTGATTGTCGGAGCGACGACCCTTTATTTGACCCTCGCCTGGCTTTTTCGTTGTTCTGAAATCCAAGAAGTTTACGGCATCGCCACGCGGCGGCGAGCAGGGGCCGGGAACGGTTACGCGGAGCCTTAATGGAAATTACGCCAGCCATATCGCTATTTTTGACACACGTTAAGGTGGAAAAGGGACTTTCCATCAATACCGTCTCGGCCTACCAGCGCGACTTGGCGAAGTTCAATGTGTTCGCTCAAAAGCGAAAGCTGACGATCGTGAGCGTGAGCCGCGACGATTTAGTGGATTTTCTGGCGGGACTGTACCGGGAAAAGCTAGAGAGCAGGACAGTCGCGCGTCACCTGGTCACGTTGCGCAATTTCTTCCGGTTCGCGCAAGTTCAGGAGCTTATCACTACGGATCCATCGCTGAATCTCGAGTCGCCAAAGATCCGGCGTACCTTGCCAGGCTACTTGAGGCTCGAAGAAGTCGAGCGTTTGCTGGCGCAGCCGGATGCAAAAACTTCTTTTGGTCTGCGGGACCGCGCCATGCTGGAAGTGCTGTATTCCACCGGGCTGCGCGTTTCTGAACTAATTGGGCTGAGGGTCACCGATCTGGACGCGAAAGTCGGCTGCATTCGCTGCATAGGCAAAGGGGACAAGGAGCGCATCGTTCCGGCCGGACGCAAGGCGCTGGGAATGGTGGAAAAATATCTTCGTGAGGCCCGGCCAAAACTTTTGGGAAAAGGTGTTTCTAGTCAGGCTCTGTTCGTGAACCGCAGAGGCGGATCGCTCAGCAGGGTTGGTGTGTGGAAGATTCTCTCGGCGTATGGCAGACGCGCGGGTTTGCGCGTTGCGCTGACGCCCCACATGCTGCGCCACAGCTTTGCCACGCACTTGCTGGAACGCGGCGCAGACCTGCGGTCGGTACAGCTCATGCTGGGCCACGCAGACATTTCCACGACCCAAATCTACACGCATGTAGTGGAAGAGCGTTTGAAACAGATTTATAAGGCGCATCACCCGCGTGCTTGATGCGCGGCAGTCCTGGGCCAAAATTGCGGTTGCCTCCGCGGCAGTCAGCGCGGGCATCCAGAACGTGAAGGAGTGCGATGCCAGATTATATGTTTTTGCTGGAAAGCCGGCTGTCTCCGGAGCAGCGAGCGGTCATGATGCGCGTGCAGGAGCTCTCTGCCGCCATGGGATTCAACGTGTACCTGACCGGCGGAACGGTGCGCGATCTTGTGACAGGCGCTTCTCTGCGCGATCTCGATTTCACTGTGGAAGGGAACCCGTCGAAGATCGCCCGCGAACTAGAAAAAGGCGGCGCAAAAATCCTCTCCGAGGATGAGAAGCTACGCCAAGTAGAGATTCTTTTTGCGGGAGACGTCGACGGCAGCATATCGGCCGCCCGCGATGACCACTACGTCCGCCCCGGGACGCGCCCGGAAATCCGTTGGTCCACCATCATGGAGGATTTGCGTCGGCGTGATTTCTCTTTGAATGCCATTGCCATCTCGTTGAACCCTGCTTCGCGCGGATTGCTTCTGGATCCGACAAATGGGCTTTCGGACGTCGAGCGCGCCGAGGTGCGCGCGCTTACCATTCACAGCTTCACGAATCAGCCAGCGCGACTGCTCCGTGTTCTGCGCTTTGCCGCTCGCATGGGCTTCAAAATAGAAGCGCGAACGCAGGAGTGGTTCGAGCTGGCCATCGAACGCGATTTGCATCACACCATCGCGGCGGAAGACGCCGGGGCGGAGTTGCGGGCTGTGGCTCGAGAAGAGCGCCCTGCCGTGGTCCTGAAGGAATGGGAAGAGCACGACTTGCTCGAAGCAATCCATCCAGCTCTTGCGAAGCGCCACCCGAATTACGAAGCCATTGCACGGTTGATGAAGGTTCGCGAGGATTTGTTTACGGCTGGGGTTCGTCCGAAGCTCGCGACGCCGATGATGCTGGCAATTCTCGGCCGGCTAAAGGATCGGGAACAGAGCAACGTTCTCTCAAAGGCGGGATTCCGCTCGGCGGAAGCGGATGCCATATTGAACTTCGAAAAGGAAGTGCTTGCTGACCAGAAAGAATTGATCGGACGCAAGCTGAATGCGCCGGTGGATGCTTACAAGTTTCTGGAAAGGCTGCCCGTCGAGCGCATCGCGTACCTTTTGGCGGAATCGAGCAATTCGGGGGCGCTCTCGAAAATTCGCGCTTATCTTAACAAATGGCGGCCAATTCGGGCTGCGCTGCCCATGGTGGCGAATGAGCTGGAAGCTTTGGGCTATGCGCGCGGGGCGAAATTCGACGCCATCGTCGAACAAGTTTTCGCGATGCAGCTGACAGGGCGGGGCAAAACGCCAGAAGAGCGCGTCAAGATCTTGCGCAAATTGTCGGGCATCAAAGAGCAACCGAAAAAGAAAGAAAAGGAAAAGAAACCCGCGAAGACCGCCGAAAAGCAGCCCGCGGCCGCCAGCGCCGCGGCAGCGCCGGGAAAAGGTACGCCGGCGAAGCCCGTGTACGGGCAATCCCATAAGAACCACCCGGTGATGTTGAAGCAAGCCGCAAAACACAAAGCGGCTCGTGAGCAGGCGAAGCACGCTGCCGCGAGCAAAAAAAGCGGGCGCCGAAAATAAGGGGAGGGCGCAGAAGCCCGCGCCTGTGCAAATCGAGAGAATGCGATTCGCAATTCTCACGCGAGCGTTCTAGAATCGAGATCCATGGGCCAGCCGCAGTTCGTTCATCTTCACGTTCATACGGATTTCAGTCTGCTCGACGGGGCTTGCGAGACGTCTGAGCTGCTCGATGAGGCTTCGCGGCAGAAAATGCCCGCCGTAGCCGTGACAGACCACGGTAATCTCTTCGCCGCCGCTAATTTTTTCAACGAAGCCAGCAAGCGGGATGTCAAGCCGATCATCGGGTGCGAAGTCTATGTGGCAAAGGGCAGTCGCCACGATCGCGGCGAAAAAACGAACGGATCGAGCGGGCAAGATCGGGGCGAAGCGGAGCCGGGGATGCGCGGGAGCAACCACTTGGTGCTGCTCTGCGAATCGCTCGAGGGCTATCATAACCTCATCAAACTGGTATCCTCGGGCTTCCTCGAGGGCTTCTACTATAGACCGCGCATTGACTACGACCTGCTAGCCAAGCACAACAAGGGCCTTATTGCGCTGTCAGCCTGTTTGCGGGGCGCGGTGACGGAAGCGGTCGTCGATGAAAAGTATGACCAAGCCCGCGAGAACGCGTACCGGCTGCAAGACGTCTTGGGCAAGGGCAACTTCTTTCTGGAGATTCAGGACCAAGGGCTAGAAATCGAACAGGGTGTGAATCGCGAACTGGTCCGCCTCTCGAAAGAAACCGGTATTCCCCTGGTTGCCACAAACGACTGCCATTACCTGCATCACACCGATGCGCATGCGCAGGAAGTTCTGCTTTGTATCCAAACGGGAAAGACGATGAGCGACACTCATCGAATGAAGTTTGCTACTGACCAGTTTTACTTTAAGTCCGCGGCCGAGATGGCACAGGTATTTGGTGAATTGCCGGATGCGCTGAGCCGCACGGTGGACATCGCGGCGCGTTGCAACGTCAAAATCGAACGCATCCCGAATCCATTTCCAGAGTTTAAGGTTCCGGATGGCCACACGGCTGGGAGCTACTTTGAAAAAGTGGTGCGCGAAGGGTTTGCGACGCGCTTGCCGTATCTGGAGCGGCTGTTGAAGCAGGGCGCATTGCACAACCCGCTGTCCGAGTACGAACGGCGGCTGACCTCCGAAATCGAAATGATCAAGAAGATGCGCTATGAGGGCTACTTCCTGATTGTGTGGGATTTCATTCATTACGCGCGCGCGCAGGAAGTACCAGTCGGGCCAGGACGCGGGTCCGCTGCTGGCAGCCTCGTCAGCTATGCTCTACGCATCACGGACGTGGATCCGTTGCAATACAACTTGCTGTTCGAGCGCTTTCTGAATCCGGAGCGCGTTTCCTTGCCCGATATCGACATAGATTTTTGCATGCGGCGTCGTGGCGAAGTGATCGAATACGTCACGCAAAAGTACGGCCGCGAAAACGTGGCGCAGATTATTACGTTCGGCACCATGGCTGCGAAAGCAGCGGTAAAGGATGTCGGCCGGGCGATGGAGATTCCTTATGCAGAGGTTGATCGGCTGGCGAAGCTGATACCCACGACTCTCGGAATTGACTTGGAAACCGCTCTCTCTGAAGCGCCTCAGCTAAAGTCCGCCATCAACAGCGACGAAAAGCTAAAGGACTTGATGGCAGTGGCCCTACGCTTGGAAGGCCTGGCGCGGCACGCTTCGACACACGCAGCGGGCGTGGTCATTTCACCACGGCCGCTGACGGACGTGGTCCCGGTTTACAAAACGAACCGGGATGAAATCACCACGCAATACGACATGAACGATCTCGAGCGCATCGGCTTGCTGAAGATGGACTTCCTCGGCTTGACGACGCTCACGGTCTTGCAGGATACCGTGGGCATGATCGAAAAGAACCGCGGCGTGAAGGTCGACATCGACAATCTGACTTTGGATGACGAGCAGACCTACAAGCTTTTTGCGCGCGGTGATACAACGGCCATTTTCCAGTTTGAATCGCACGGCATGCGCGACATTTTGCGCCGTTACCAGCCCTCGCGCATTGAAGATCTCACCGCACTGAACGCGCTGTACCGTCCTGGGCCCATTCAGGGCGGCATGATCGACGACTTCATCAGCCGCAAACAAGGGAAGACCAGAGTCAGCTACGAGCTTCCGCAGCTCAAGGGCATTCTCGATGAAACCTACGGCGTCATCCTCTACCAGGAGCAGGTGATGCAGATCGCCAACCTGCTGGCGAGCTTTTCGCTTGGTGAGGCGGATATTCTGCGCCGCGCCATGGGCAAAAAGAAAAAAGAGGAGATGGCGGCGCAACGCGCAAAATTCATCACCGGCTGCCTTACCAACAAGGTTCCAGAGAAAAAAGCGGAGCGCATTTTCGATTTGATGGAGGAGTTCGCCGGGTACGGCTTCAACAAATCCCATTCCTGCGCCTATGCGCTGCTGGCGTATCAGACGGCCTATTTGAAGACGCACTATCCGGTGGAATTCATGGCCGCGCTGCTGACTTCGGAAACGGGCAACGCGGAAAAGGCCGTGAAGTACATCAACGAAGCGCGAGGCATGAGCATTTCGATCCTTCCGCCGGACGTGAACGAAAGTGACCTATATTTTACGCCGGTTGGAGAGTCCATTCGCTTCGGGCTCGCAGCGATCAAAAACGTTGGCGAGAATACCGCAAAGGCCATCCGCGATTCGCGGCTGAGCGCGGGCGAATTCACTACTTTGTATGACTTGTGCGAACGCATCGAGGCTAAGTTTCTGAATAAGCGAGTGTTTGAGAGCCTGATCAAGTCCGGCGCGGTGGATTCTCTCGGACCGCGGGAATCTATGCTGGCATCGGTAGATGATGCATTGGCGGCGGTGCAGCGCGCAAC
>Ga0207136_1036_pt1 | contig 33828 bp, 28 predicted proteins | sample Alteio_BWMinHeat_8_FD_153552 | JGI IMG/M metagenome (GOLD analysis project Ga0207136, IMG submission 153552) | Enriched cells from forest soil in Barre Woods Harvard Forest LTER site, Petersham, Massachusetts, United States -... | ecosystem: Environmental > Terrestrial > Soil > Temperate forest >...
TGCCGATACGGGAGATTTCTCGGTGCTCATTTCCTATGTTCCAATTCTCCCGCCAGTGCGTATGGACAGATGCACACACTTCAGGCTCTATAAAGACCCTAACGGCGAACACCACTGGTTTAGATCGCCAGGTCATTGCAACCTCTTCCCTTGGCTTAATTTTGGCAAACTGTAACAGGCCAATGGATCGTGATGGGCCACCTCCCCTTCGTGTGGTAAACTTCCCGCAACATTTGCAGTCTGTCGGGTCGTGACTCCCTCGCGGCTTCCTTCTGAGGTCTATCAAATGAAGCAGGCCTTCTTCCGCATTGCATTCGTCCTCACAGTCGTCACGTTGAGTTCCGCGCAAACCGCAGGCGTATTCACTTATCACAACGACAATGCACGCTCGGCCTTGAACTCGCAAGAGACTGTGCTCACTCCCGCGAACGTGAATTCGACCCAGTTCGGCAAACTGCTTACATTCCCACTGGACGGATATGTCCACGCTCAACCGCTCTATGTTGCCAACGTGAGCATCCCCCATCAGGGAGTTCACAATGTTGTGTACGTGGCCACGGAGAACGACAGCGTGTATGCGTTCGATGCCGATGGCAAGAGTTCAAAGCCGCTCTGGCACCGGAGTTTTGTGAATCGCGCGCGTGGAATCATTCCAGTTCCCTGCCGCGATATCGAGATTTTTTATTCGCACTGCGATCTCAGCAGCCCCAATGCGCCGGTCGGGATCGTATCCACTCCCGTGATCGATCCAGCCAGCAACACCATGTACGTGAATGCGCGCACCAAGGAAAATGGCGTGCACTTTCATCGCCTCCATGCTCTCGACATCACGACCGGCGCGGAAAAGTTTGGCGGGCCAGTCGCAATCACAGCCTCGGTCGCGGGCAATGGCGAAGGCAGCAAGAACGGCATGCTGGCCTTCGATCCGCTTCGGGAGAACAACCGGCCAGGATTGCTGCTGCTCAATGGCGTTGTGTATATCGCCTATGCCGGCAGGGGAGACATTCATCCTTATCATGGCTGGTTGCTCGGCTACGCGCCCGACGCCAAGGGCATTCTGACGCAGGTCGCCGTCTTCAACACGACGCCGAATGCTGGAAAGCTACCCTGCAATGGCACCCAGGGAGCAGGCGGAATCTGGGGCGTAGGTGCGGTCAGCGCCGACGGCAGCGGCAACATCTTCTCAGGCGTCGGCCAGGGATTTTTTCAGCCGTCCTCCGGCAACTTTGGCGACAGCTTTTTGAAATTGGGAACCAGCAGCGGCCTGCAACTGCTGGACTACTTCACCCCTTTCAACCAGGCCAAAATGGATTGCAAGGACTGGGATGCGGGCTCCGGTGGGACCATGATCTTGCCTGACCAGATGGGCACAACCCATCCTCATCTGCTGGTGGTGGGCACAAAAGAAGGAGAAACCGATCCGAAGTATTTTCCGCAGGGACGAATCTACCTGCTGGATCGTGACCAACTGGGTAAGTTCAATCCGAAGCATGATGACATCGTGCAGGACTTGCCCGGAATCTCCGGCCTCATCTTCAATTCACCCGCGTACTGGAACCAGAATGTCTTCATCGGAGGCGACGGTAAGCCGCTGCAATGTTTTGGCTTGAAGAATGGACTGCTCTCAACTTCGCCGACGTCGCAGACAACTGCGTCCTTTACCAGTTCGGGCGTTAACCCCACCGTTTCCTCGAGTGGCTCGACGAACGGGATCGTCTGGGTGCTAGGGCACCTGACGGGTTCGGGGTCAAAATACGAACTGCTGGCTTACGATGCCACCAATCTGGCCACCCAACTCTACAGCAGCGACCAGGTGCCAGCGCGTAACATTGATGTACTTAGAGAGGCTTTGTGAAGTCATCGTCACGGGGTCAGACAGTGTCAGGTGCGGGAATAAAGAAAACACTGCTGTCCAGATTGCCAATGCCAATCCAATGTCCACCGAGCGCCGTTTTAGAGTTGGTGTGTATTTTTTCATTGGCCTTTGTGCGGACTTTGATTGTTGCTTATATGGTTCTGGCGATTCTTTTTCTGGTGGTTGGAGTAATTGCGGATCGGTTCTAGTATCGGCATGTCGTTTAGCAAAGCGTCGTTGTTTGCTATTGGCCACAATTAAGGCTGAGGGAATGAAACCAGAATATACAGAAGGCCCGACTACATTCTAAGCTGCAATTGTAGTCAGCTTGCCCTTGTGTTCGGAAAAAGATAGCTCCAGTAGAGTGGGCAGAAAAAGTATTAGCTCTTGCCATCAGATTTCTTACCGCCAATCGGACTGGCCGGATGCACCTTGAGCGAGTTGTCCCAGGGTGGCGTCTTTTCTACTTGCAGTCCTGCCTGCGATGATGGGCTTGTTGGGGATGGTTTCGTAGGCGTAGCCGGTCAGAATGCCGGTAATCGTGAACGGATGCTGAGTGGTCCGAACGCTTACTCGCGCCCAGCCGTAGTGCTTTTTCCCGTCAATAAGAAATGTCAATCCGAGATAGCGATTCTTGACGTTGGGGAGCCAGTTCCCAAGATATAGGGTGTTGCTTATACCCGCCAACACCGCATCCTCAAACACGTTACGTTTGCCAGGGATTTTGGAACCCTTTCTCAGAGCGGCGGCGATCCCTCCGCCGTCCGCAGTGCTGCCGGTAATCGCAATTACGTTGCCCTTTGAGCCATTGCCAGATCCATAGATGAACAAATCCTTACGGTAGGTCGTGCATCCCTCGGTCGTGCAACTGGCGACGCGAAGTCCAAAATCTTTGGTCCCGTCATGGTTGAGATCCAGTTGGAATGTCTGGCCCTTTCCGAGAACGACATGCGCTTGGGTGTAGATGATTTTCGCCTCGGCCGGTACGGCCAGCGCGAGCGCGCCGACTCCTGCCGCACAGGCAGATAGCGTGTACATGTTGAGCTGCCGATGGAGGGACTCGGAAATTTGCGCGGGTATTCTGGCAGGCCGTTTCATGATTACTCCAAAGAGGTGACTCCAAACAGGTGGAACATTTTGGACTTACACCGAACAGCTGTCAATGGATTTATGCCCAACGCGATAATCCACAAGACTCCCAGGTCAGTCAGGGATATTTACCGCTCGCGGACCTTGCCGAGGTCGCGATCCGACCTTCGCGTTGGGTGCGGGTTGCTCCCCTGCTGAACTGAAGAAGGGGCCATTGTCATTCTCCGGCAGTCCTGGGGAAGTGGTGTACATTGCATCGTCGAAAGTCGCGCCCTTGTTCTTGTTTGCTTTGGCAAACACTGCGAACGCCTTGCCATTCACGTAAGAGGTTGAGATGTAGTCTCCGATCATTCGGCCCTTGGAAGTATTTGCCAGCCACCCGGTGTTCATCGGCCCGGTTATTTTCTTTGACCGGGTCCAGGTCTTGCCTCCATCGCGCGAGGAAACGAATCCGACAACCAGTTTGCAGGTCGCCATGGTGCAGTTGGCAACCGGATAGTAGTAATACGTTAACCCGAGGTGAGCGGTGTCGCCCGAAGTGGAGCGATCCACTCCAAGGCCGGGAATAAAGTGGTCCACGGTGCTGGTGATGGGATCGATCGGAACGCGGCTTACGGATGACCAGGTTTTGCCATCGGTGGATGTGCTCAACACGATGTCATTGGCTGCGCAGCCACTGCGAAAGCGGCAGTCGTGCCAGGCGACATACACGGTGCCAGCACCATCCGCTTGTGCGGAGGGCAGTGGCAAGGTGCGCAGATTTCCCGCGGACACATGGAGAGTTTGGGTGGAAATCGTTCCCGTGCCGCCCCAAGTCTTGCCACCATCGGTGGAAGTAAAGAATTGCATGCCGTTCCCCAGAAATGGCGCCACCACCATGCCGCTCGACGCGACCACAGGTGGGCCGCTCAATCCCAACGCTCCGGGAACATTCATGGCAGCGCTCCAAGTCTGGCCGCCGTCGTTCGAGGTGCTCATCCTGATCTGTTCTTTGGCCGTTCCATCGTCCCATTCCATGTAGCAGTGACCCAGGAACGGGCTGGCAGGATTGTTGTCGCACGCCATGCGGTCAATATCGGCGAACCCGCTGCTGTCGTCAATGACAACCGGCTGGTTCCAGTGAACCCCATCGCTGGAACGGCTGACCACAACAACTCGACGGGCTGACAGCCTTGATGTCATTTTTGTGCGGCTGGAATCGGCCGGTAGTATTCCGATCATGCCGATAAGCCAGACTCCATGACGGGAGTCGAAGCTTACGGTGGGATCGGTCGCACTCTGAAATTTCCCGTTTTTGTAAAAAATCGTAATACCCGGCAGGAAACCGTGAGTCCAACTCGTGCCGCCATCGCTCGATGTAGCAAATCCAATATCGGCAGCCCCCAGATCAACATTGCGGCCGACTTGGAATGCGGTGACCATTGTCGAGCCGAACGCATAGCTGTCTGGCTCGACCTCCGTGGCGTGTTGGCTGGCTTTATTTTTGAAAGTGTCGGTACTGAGCCGAACCAGGTGGACCTGTGCTTGCACCACGATGGACAGCATGACTAGAACGCTGAGTCCCAGCATCGGGGCAATCAAGGTGTTACCGACGCTGAGGATTTTCCGATTCACCTTACGTACCCGTACCCGCGAGGGCGACCTTCTGCGGACTTCCGCCACCGTCATCATTTACTTCGAGCGTTGCCGAGCGGCTCCCTTTGGCGGTAGGTTTGAAAGCGACCTTGATGCTGCAACTGCTTCCCGCAGGTACGCTATTGCCGCAGTTGTTGGTCTGGGAGAAATCGCCGGAGTTGGTTCCGGTGATGTCGATCTTGCTGATCGAAAGAGAAGTGGAACCTTCGTTGATCAACTTGACTGGAAACGGAGAGCTCTTGGTGCCGACTTTCTGGTTGCCGAAGTTAACGCTATGTGGCGTAAGAACGACGACGGTTCCGGTGCCGGAAAGTGTTACTGTTTGTGGGCTGCCTGCGGCGTTGTCGGTAACTGACAGTTGGCCATTCGCGGGTCCCTTGCTGGTCGGAGTGAAAGTGACCTTGATCTGACAACTATTGCCTGCAGGCAGAGTCGAAGGGCAGTCGTTGGTTTGGGCGAACGGGTTGGCTGTGGAAATACTCGAGATAGTGACCGCATCCGAACCAGTATTGGTCAGAGTCGCGGTTTGCGGCTGGCTGGTTGTCTTGACCAGTTGGAGAGCATAGGTCAGTTTGGAGGGTGTCAAGCTGACTGTCAGATCCACACCGGTTCCGCTTAATGCGACAGTTTGCGGGCTGCCCAGGCCTTTGTAATCCACAAACAGTGAAGCTGAGCGGCCGCCTGCGACAGTTGGTGAAAAAACAACTTGAATCTGGCAACTCTTGCCGGCAGGCAGACTGGAGGCACAGTTGTTGTTTTGAGTGAAGTCGTTGGGATCGTTTCCGTTGACACCGATGCTTGTGATGTCGAGCTTGGAAGACCCGACATTTGTGAGTTTAACGGTCTGTGGCTGGCTCTTGGTGCCTACGTTCTGATTGCCAAAGTCGAGGCTGCCAGGCGTGAGGCTGACCGAAATCTGCAGGAACAGGCTGTTGCCAACCAGGTCTAGTCTTCCGTCGCCGTTGAAGTCGCCCATGCTGAGGCTGGTCGGGGCGTTGACTGCAAATACGATAGGACTCTGGAAGGTACCATCTCCGTTGCCCAGCGATAGCTGGAGACTGTTGGGCCGCAGATTAACTACTACCGCGTCCAGTTTGCCGTCACCATTAAAGTCGCCTATCATGACGTTGGCCGAATTACCGATAAGCTGATAACCCCCGATGTCGGTGAAGCCCCCATCACCGCTGCCCAAGAAGACCTCGAATCCGTTGGTTATGACATCGAGTTTTCCGTCTCCGTTGACGTCCGCCGCTGCCGCCGAAAGGGCAGCGTATTGTTGTGGCAAGGTATTGACTTTCTGAAACGTACCATCACCATTGCCCAGGAAGACGTACAGGTACCCGCTTGGTATGACCAAGTCAAGATGCCCGTCACCATTGAAATCCCCAACAGCGGGGTTGCCGAAACTGCCGCGATCGCCTACGAAAATCTGTTGCTGAGGTTGGAACGTGCCATCACCGTTCCCCAGATAGATGTAAGCAGCCGCCTGAACAAAGCCGAATCGACCCGTTATCACGAGATCGAGCTTGCCGTCTCCGTTGAAGTCGCCTGCTACCAGACCCACGTTCGGAGAATTAAAAACTTGTTGTTGAATCATTCTGCCATCACCCTTGCCCAGAAACACCGTAGTGTTGCCAAGGCCGTTCAGAGCGGCCAAATCCAGTTTCCCGTCTCCGTTGAAATCAGCCGCCAGCAGGGAAGTGACAGCCGTTGCAGAGTTGGTCCTGACGGGGCTGGCGAATGTTCCGTCTCCTTTGCCCAGATAGATGTCGATTTCCCCGCTGCCATCTTTATTTGATAGGCCTATCGCTACATCGAGCTTGCCGTCGTTGTTGAAGTCGCCCACTGCGTTCACTAAGGCAGCGGGCAAGCTGGAAACGGGGAACAAATTCACAGACGAAGCCGGCTGCCGTCTAGGAAAGAACACGGCATTGGACGTCCCGCCGCCCGGAGCGGGGTTCGTCACGGAGACCGACGCTGTTCCCGCCTTGGTCACGTCTTTGGCGTCAATCTTTGCCTGCAGCTGATTTCCGGAAATGACGCTCGTTGTCCGTGGCGAGCCGTCCCAGTTGACTACGGCAGTGGACGCAAACCCCGTACCGTTTACGGTCAGGGTAAATCCTTTGTGTCCTGGCTTGACCGTAGCGGGAACCAGAGGCTGACTGATGAAAGGCACGGGGTTGGACTGAGCCAGCGCGATGGTGGCGAAAAGGATCGAGCTGAAGCACAAATGCCGAAGTAGTATCATCGGGATCCTCCAATGATTCCCCGTACCGCTACCCTTTAATTGCATCTCGCCTTCGCCAGACGTCCAGCCCAACCGCACCTCGCGCTAACAGACCCAGAAAAGCTGGCACAGGCCTGTTCTTGCTGAGGGCTGCTGGGTTGCTCCGCTCGACGTTGCCTGCCTGGTTTGCGGCACCCCTCATTTTGCCTGTGACGATGGCCTTGTTGGCGACGGTCTCATACGCATAGCCGGTCATAAGAGCGTAGCTGCCAGCATGCGTGGTAGTGACATCGAGGCGCGCCCAGCCGTAGTGGATTTTCCCCTGAATGACAAATTTCACGCCCAAGTATCTTCGAGTAGCGTTCTGCCATGGGCCCTTGGCTTTGTAGACGCAAGAGTAGCCAGAGGAAGTGCAAAAGTCGAAGCTACTCACCATAACACTGTGACCCTGTAGAAACTTTCCCTTAGGCCCGACACTTACGCCAGGGCTCAGGGCAGAGGCGTATTTCCCGCCTCCCCAGACGGCATTCTTCTGACTCCCGGGCAACACCTTTAATTTCCCGGCCCAGAATCTAGACTGGCTGGTGTTGCTCGAAACGTTCGAGAGCTTGAAATCGAGGACCCCATCGTGATTGAGATCGAGATTCACCATTGATCTGGGCGTAATCTCGATATTTGCCGGGGTGTAAACGATCTTGGCTTCCGCTGGCTGCACCAACGCCAGCAGGCTTACGCCGGCCGCGCTAGCGGCGGTCGCGTATGCCAATAGATTCTTATCCAACGCCAGGTTAAGCCGAGCTACCACGCGCTTAGTCGAATTTCTGCTCTGTGATTCTGGATTGATCATGGCTGTTTCTCACTCCCAGAAGTTCGGTCGCGTTTTCTACTTCGAGACCGCGACCTCAGGCTTAGAACAAGCTTGGGTCGAGCGGACGGTCCAGTCGAGAGCCAGATTCTCCTACCGGCGGGGAGGGAAGTCAACACGCAATGTTTTGCAGACTGGGCCCTCTCAGGTCTAGCCACGACCACTCCGCATACGCTGCGAATCATTACTGCGCACAGCTTGCGACGACGAGATAGCGTTCTTTTTGGCGATAACCTGGATTGTCCCGTAACCAGAAACGAAGGAGTTCAGAGCGCGCTCGCCAGCAATCAATTCCAGTGGAGTGGAAGCTAAGGTGCGATCTCGATACCATCCCGCAGGAGAGGTTCACTGCCTGCCCACACATCTCAAAATCGCGAGATGTGGGGCAGGACGGTACTGAGCAGAACGCCTAATTGTGAGTTGGGGTGTTGACGCTCGATGATTTTTTGGACTGGGCGATCATGACCTCCGTCTCTTTCATCAGGCGTTGCTGCACCGTTTCCATGTACTTGCTCATGACCGGCATCATGTTTTGCATCGCCTCGGACATGATGGCGGGCATCTCCCGCAAGATCTTTTCCCCCGTGGGCGAGGAATAAAACGCAATCAGGCTGTTGATATCGCCCTTGGTGAAATGCTTCTGATAAACCGGAGTCATGGACTGCATCATTTCATCCCAAGGCATGTTCGCGAGCATGTCGTCCATCATCGCGTTCATCTTTGTTTCGTAATCTGCGGGCAGGTCGTCTTGGTGCTTCAGGTACTGCTCGTGCATTAACTTGTGCATAGCTGGAGTCATTGCCCCTGCCATTTTTTTCAGCATGTCGTGGGAGTGGACGACCTGAAGGTAGTTTTCTACATCTTCTTTGGTAGCAGGAGTGTCGTTGGCGCTTGTCTGAGCCACGCAAGTCCAGCTCAGGAACAAGACCATTCCGACCATAAGGAGTAAGCGTTTCATCACAATCCTCCAGAAAATCGCCTAAGTATAACGTTCGATTGGCCAGCCATCTAGTGACTTCAGGAGATTGTCCTCTCGTTTGTGTTGCGAAGATTTTGCTGGAGTCGGGTGCTCTAAATATCTAGCTAGCAACGCTTTAGACCAAGCCCAGCCCTGTCCAACCGTTCGCTGATTTGAAGTACAGGTAGGCGTGACCGGGAACATCGTTGCCCTGGCCGTCGTCGATGCCCGGCGCACCGACGACGACCATGTCCCCACTCACCGCGACGGATGCGCCCAAAAAGCTAAACGGTTGTCCGTCTGCGGCAAACAGCTCGGCCACCTGCACCCAAGGAGATTCAGCAGGTGTGGGGAATCCGATGCATAGATAAACTATGTCAATATGACATATGTGTTGTCAGGTAGTTGTAAAAATAGCGTAAAAATTGTGGGTCAGCCGGCTATCTCAGTTCGGCAGTGAATTGTAAATTTCTGGTAAAACTCTGCGATTTCCATTGACTAGCGTTCGGATCTTTGTCAGATTGGTGGCCATTTCTGCCTTGGTATTTGTCGCCTCGATTGCCGCAGATCATCGAGGTTGAGGAGTTCCGAAGTGAAGCCCGTTCAGCCTGAATCCCACTCGATGTTTTCGTGCCGCGACCTTTGGAGTGTGGATGCACGCCGTGCTTTGCCAAAGATCGCATTCAGTCAGGGGGACGTATGAAAATATCTAAGCGGCGTCCACAGAAGCCCGCGGAGTTGGGTGAATCAGTACGCCACCGGCTCGACACCTATGCCCTTGTAGCCAGTGCTGCCGGAGTGAGTCTGCTGGTATTGGCGCAGCCTTCCGAGGCGAGGATCGTGTACACGCGTGCGCACCACGTCATCGGACACCTGGGAAGCTACCAGTTGGATCTGAACAACGACGGCACGCCTGATGTCAGGATTTTTGAGACCAACCACGCCACCAGCGAGTCAGGCCAGCTAACTCGCCTGATCGCAGCTGCAGGCGCAAGTAACCTGGTTAAGGGCTACCCCTTGTGGAATTCGATTGGATCGAGGGTTCCGTTTGCTTCCGCAGTACGGCCCGGCCAAAAAATAGGCGGGAGCCAGACACGCTTTGGGTACGGCACAGCCCAGCCCATGGCCTCGGCCGCTACAGTAGCCGGTGGGCCTGCATACTCATTGGCTGCCTGGGGCAATCTTCCGCTGATCCCTTACCGCTATCTCGGAGTCAAGTTCCAGATTCATGGAAAGACCCACTATGGTTGGGCGCGGATGATTGTCAAGGTTTCAGGAGTTGAAATCACGGCCACGCTGACGGGCTATGCCTACGAGACCGTACCCAATAAAACAATCGTTGCAGGGAAGAAGAGCGATTCTGAGAACAACGCTGAGATCTTGAAAGAGTTGGCTTTGCGCAACACCAATGTCGAACCTGCTGGCTTGGGACGGCTGGCGCAGGGTGCAACCGGTTTACCGGCATGGCGCAGGAGGAATGAGCTGCCCATACCAATGCCACAGAAGTAAGAAAAGTGATTGTTGGGTAGTCAGGAGACGATGGCTATGAAACTCAGGGATTTTTTATTCATTGCTAGCCGGCAAGCGGTCTTGGCCGCCGTCCTGATAGCGGCGAGCAGCGCCTTGGCCGCTGGAGCGAAATATGGAGTAATTTACCGCTTTCAAGGGAGTCCTGATGGCGCTGGCCCCAACTCGCCCCTGATTACCGACCAGGCCGGGAATCTTTATGGCACGACTCAGAACGGCGGTAGCAGTCGAAATTGTTTCGACGGCTGCGGTACAGTCTTCCGGTTCACCCCTCCGGCCAAGAAGGGCGGGGCATGGAAGGAAACCATACTCCACAGCTTCACCGGCGATGACGGAAACTCACCTACCCCATCTTCCCTGGTTTTCGACCAAGCAGGCCGCCTGTACGGCGCTGCCGCCAACAATATTTTCCAGTTGACGCCACCGGCGAAAGGAAAGGGGCCGTGGACCGAAACTGTGCTCTATACGTTTACCGGCGGCAATGATGGAGGACATCCCAATGGCGTGATCTTCGACAACGCAGGCAATCTGTTTGGTACGACTCAAACCGGCGGTCAGTACGGCCAACAAGGAGCAGGCACCGTTTTTGAACTCACCCTAAAGGGAAACACCTGGAGCGAAACCACGCTTTACAGCTTCCCGTTAATCAAAGACGGCAACCATCCGGGTGATTTAGTGTTTGACAGCAACGGCAATTTGTTCGGGATCAATAGTGGAGATAGCGTCACCTGCACACCAAAATTTCCCTTTAGCTGTGGCACCGTCTTTGAACTCCTGGCAAAAAGTGGTGGCTGGGAATACCAGGCAATCCACGCGTTCCAGGGTTTCAACGACGCCTCGTATCCCGATTTCTCCCAACTTATTTTCGATCAGTCAGGGAATCTCTACGGCACGACCGCTGGCACTAGCGGCACTGGCGATGTCAACTATCAGGACCCTGAGGGTACAGTTTTCGAACTCACCCCGCCCGTCACTAAGGGCGGTTCGTGGACCGAAACCTTCCTCCATCACTTTCCAAGACCGGGAGGAATCGATGGAAGTTTCCCCATCCACGGCTTGGTTTTTGACACGTCTGGCAACGCCTTCGGAGTGACGTTTTACGGCGCTGGAAATACCAAGACCCTTTGTGTGGGGAGGGGCTGCGGCATTGCCTTCGAATTGAAACCTCCGATCAAAAAAGGCGGAGTATGGGAAGAGGTCCGGCTCCATGACTTCACCACCGGCAGCGATGGGGCGAATCCTTCGGCGGGATTGCTCCTTGGAGCAGGCGGCGCGATCTTTGGCACCACCGCTTTTGGGGGAGGTTCGTCTGCATGTCAAGATGGATGTGGCACGGTGTTTGAGTTTGTGCCGTAAGGTTCTCCCGACAGCGGAGGGAGAAAAGCTTTTAACCGCAGAGGCCGCGGAGTTTTCGCGGAGGCCGGGGAGAAATGCATGGGCCGCCCAGTCCAGGCTAGCTGGCGATTTACCTTACCGTTGTTCATCTTGGTTTCCCCGCTCCCAAATCGGGCCAAGAAATCTGTTTAGACGTTTGACGGTGCTCTCGTTCTGTCTTTACACTCAAGGTTGGGATACTGGGTAAGACCAGTGTCGAAAGGCATTCGTGAGCCCCACTGAAACCAGCAGTAATACAAAACGGGAAATCCAGGTGGAGATCCCGGCAGAAGAAGTTGCCCGCGAGACCGGGGTCCTGATCCAGAAGTACCAGAAGCTAGCCCGGATTCCTGGGTTCCGCACCGGACATGCGCCCGCTTCAGTAATAAAGCAGCGATTTTCTGAGGGAATCAAGAGCGATGTGGTGGAGGCGCTGGTGCCGCGCTATTTCCGCAAAGAAGCGGAAAAACAAGGTTTGGTGCCGATATCGCAGCCTCGGATTGCCGATTTGCATGTGCACGATGGGGAGCCGCTCCGATTCAAAGCCAGCTTTGAAGTAATGCCTGAAATCAAGGTGGAAGCCTACAAGGAGTTGCGGGCGGAAAAGCCAACCGTCTCTGTGACCGACGAAGAAGTCGAACAATCCCTTAAGAACCTTCAGGAGCAGCATGCGACCTTCACTTCGGTGGAGGGACGTCCGCTGGCGGACGGGGATTTTGCTCAAGTGTCTTTGGACGGCAAGCCGAAAAATGCGGCTGGAGAAGGTGAAGGCAAGGCCGCAAAACCAGGGCCGACGGGGTCGAATCCCGTGCATATGGACGAAATTCTGGTGGAGATCGGTGGGGCTGGGACCATGCCGGAATTCACGGAGAATCTGCGTGGTGCCTCGGCCGGGGACCAGCGGACTTTTGATGTGTTTTACCCCCAGGATTTTTCCGATCAACGCCTGGCGGGCAAGACCTTTATTTATACGGTGAACATTCAGGCCATTAAGCAGAAGAGTTTGCCGGAGTTGACCGATCAGTTTGCCAAGGAGTTGGGGGAGTTCGCCGACCTTGGGGAAGTGCGAAAGCGGATTCGCGAGGGCATGGAATCCGAGAAAAAGAACACAGCAGAGCGCGACGCCAAGAACAAACTGGTCGCCGAACTGGTAAAGCGCAATGATTTTGAAGTGCCGGAAGCGCTGGTGGAGAATCAAATAGATCTTCGCTTGGAGCGCGGACTTCGGGCGCTGGCAGCCCAGGGTATGAAGTCGGAAGATATGAAGAAGATGGATCTCAACCGTTTGCGTGCGGGTCAGCGGGACCAGGCGCTAGAGGAAGTGAAAGCTGCGTTGTTGCTGGAAAAAATCGCCGAGGAGGAAAAAATCGAGGTGAGCGATGCGGAAATCGACCGCGAAGTCGAAGCATTGGCGGAGCAGTCGAAACAGTCGCTGGAGGTGGTCCGGACGCGTTTGACACGCGATGGAGTGCTGGATAGGATACGACACAGAATCCGCAACGAAAAGACCCTCGATTTTCTGTATCATCAATCTGCGTAGGCTGGCAGCGTACGACTCCCACAGAAGCCCGATTGGATGGGCAGGAGTGTGAAAGGTGAACGTGAAAGAACCACACATGATGCTGGTACCGATGGTCATCGAGCAGACCGGTCGGGGTGAACGCGCGTACGACATCTACTCCCGGCTGCTGCGGGACAACATTATTTTTATCGGCACGCCGATTGACGACAACATCGCCAATGTGGTGATTGCGCAAATGCTGTTTCTGGCTCAGGAAGATCCGGAGAAGGACATTCAGCTATACATCAATTCACCGGGCGGTTCGATCACTGCAGGCATGGCGATCTACGACACCATGCAGTACGTGAAGAACGATGTGATGACGCTGTGCGTGGGCCAAGCTGCTTCGATGGCGGCTTTGTTACTTTCCGCGGGCGAACCCAAGAAACGAATGGCGCTGCCCAATTCCCGTATCCTTATTCATCAACCTTCGATGGGCGGGCTGTCGGGACAAGCGACCGATATTGACATTCACGCCCGGGAAATCCTTCGCATGCGCGAGATTACAAACCAGTTACTTGCGAAACATAGCGGACAGAAGCTGGATAAGGTAGAAAAGGATGTGGAGCGCGACTTCATCATGAACTCGCAGCAGGCTAAGGAATACGGAATCATAGACGATATCATCTATAAGACGAGATGAGGGTATGATCGGCATTTGCCGATTGGTCGTGGAGGTCTCGGCGAAAGGATAGACCTCCTCTCATGGGCGGGCCGGACGCAAGCGGGAGGAGCAGAATAATAAGGAGTCGAGCCGAGTGAAAAACAGAAGTGGCACCGAAGAGATCTTGCGTTGTTCGTTCTGCCATAAGTCGCAGGATGCCGTAGCCAAGCTGATCTCGTCCCCGAGCGACTATCCCCGGGCCTACATTTGCGACGAGTGTGTGGCGGTTTGCAATTCGATCCTGGAAGATGACCGCGCGGCAACGCCGGTTGCCAGCACACCGAACCAACTTCCCAAGCCGCAAGAGGTGAAGAACTTCCTCGACGAATATGTGATTGGACAGGAGCAGACCAAGAAGAAGCTGGCAGTGGCCGTGTACAACCACTACAAGCGGATCTACATGAACCGTCAGCGCACCAGCGACGGGATCGAACTGACCAAGTCCAACATCATGCTGATTGGCCCGACCGGTACGGGCAAGACGCTGCTGGCACAAACGCTGGCGCGCATGTTAGACGTGCCCTTCGCCATTGTGGATGCGACCACCCTCACCGAGGCCGGCTATGTGGGCGAGGATGTAGAGAACATTATCCTGAAGCTGCTACAGGCCGCGGACGGCGATGTGGGACGGGCGCAGACGGGGATCATTTATATCGACGAAGTGGACAAGATCGGCCGTAAAGACGAGAACCCGTCCATTACCCGCGATGTTTCCGGAGAAGGAGTGCAGCAGGCTCTGCTGAAAATACTGGAGGGTACGATTGCCAACGTTCCGCCACAGGGCGGGCGCAAGCATCCTCACCAGGAATTTACGCCGGTGGACACGACCAACATTCTGTTCATCTGCGGAGGCGCTTTCGTTGGGCTGGAGAAGATCATCGGGCGGCGGGCGGGCAAGAAGTCGCTCGGCTTTAAAGCTGGAGTTGAAGGCGAAACTGAAGAGCCAGCGGTAGCGCGAAAGCGGAATTTTGAGTTGCTCAGCGATGTCCAGCCAGAGGACCTGATCAAGTTCGGACTCATTCCAGAATTCGTGGGTCGCCTGCCGGTCGTAGGAGTGCTGGAAGATTTGGATGAGTTTGCTCTGATTGAGATCCTGACCCGGCCTAAGAACGCGATTATCAAGCAGTACCAGCGGCTGTTTGAGTTTGAAAATGTGCGGCTGAAGTTTAGCGATGATGCCTTGCGGGCGGTTTCCCGTCAGGCTATGGCCCGCAAGGTCGGAGCCCGTGGGCTGCGCATGATCCTGGAAGAACTGATGCTGGATCTGATGTATAACCTGCCTAGCCAGAAGAAAGTAAAGGAATTCGAAGTAACACAACAAATGGTAGAGAAACATAGCGCTTCGTTCGCTATGATGGAGAAGGCAGGATAGCTTTCAGCCATCAGCTTTCAGCTGTCAGACACATGAAGACGGCTGAAGAAAAGCTGAGAGCTGAAGGCTGAAAGCTAAGAGCTGTTTTTTTGGGAGAATCAGTGACCACATCCAAGGAAAAATTCGAGACTAAGAAGTTGCCCATGATGCCCATCCGGGATGTGGTCATCTTCCCCCACATGATGACGCCGTTCGTGGTGGGACGGGAGTCCAGCGTGCGTGCCCTGGAAGAGGCGCTCACCACTGACAAGAAGATCTTTCTGGCGACGCAGCACGACGCCAGCATGGACGAACCTAAGCCCAATGAGATTTATCAGGTAGGCACGGTCGTCAACATCGTGCAGAGCCTGAAGCTGCCCGACGGCAATATCAAGGTGCTAGTCGAAGGCGTAGAGCGCGGCAAGATCCTGCAAGTCACCGAGACCGAAGGCTTCATGCAAGCCTCGGTGCGGCTGGCCCGGTACGCAGTCGAGACCAACGCACAGATTGAAGCGGGCATGCAGCGTGTGACCGCGCTGTTTGAGCAGTACGTGAAGCTGTGCCAGTCGCTGAATTACGAGACCATGATCGCGGCCGTGCGCATGGAAGATCCGGCCAAGCTCACGGACACCATCGCTGCCAACCTGCAGCTTTCCATTGAAGAGAAGCAGGAACTGCTGGAGATATTTGATCCCGCCGAACGGTTGAGCCGGATCGGCGACGTGCTCGACATTGAAATTGAGAAGCTGAACATGGACCGCACCATCCAGTCGCGAGTGAAGCGGCAGATGGAGCGGGCGCAAAAAGAGTACTACCTCAACGAGAAGATCAAGGCCATCCAGAAAGAACTGGGCCGCGGCGAAAAGAGCGAGTTCGATGAACTGAAGAAGAAGATCGAAACCTCGGGGATGCCGAAAGACGTTCGTGACAAGGCTGTCCAGGAACTCAAGAAGCTGGAAGCCATGCCGCCGATGTCGGCCGAGTCCACCGTTTCGCGTAACTACCTGGACTGGCTGCTGGCTGTGCCGTGGAAGAAGCGGTCGAAGGAAATCCGCAACATCAGCCGCGCGGAGAAAGTGCTCAACGAAGATCATTACGGGCTGGAAAAGATCAAAGAGCGCATTCTGGAATTCCTGGCTGTCCGCCAGTTGGTGAAAAATCCAAAGGGCTCCATTCTTTGTTTCGTCGGACCTCCGGGAGTAGGCAAGACTTCGCTGGGCATGTCCATCGCGAAAGCTACCGGACGTAAGTTCGTGCGCATGTCGCTGGGCGGAGTGCGGGATGAAGCCGAAATTCGCGGGCACCGCCGGACCTACATCGGCGCCTTGCCGGGCCAAATTATCCAGATGATGAAGAAAGCCGGAACCAAGAACCCGGTATTCATGCTGGATGAAGTGGACAAGATGTCCATGGATTTCCGCGGCGATCCGTCGGCAGCTCTGCTGGAAGTGCTCGATCCCGAACAGAACTTCATGTTCGTGGACCACTATCTGGATGTGGAATACGACCTGTCGCAGGTGTTCTTTATCGCGACCGCAAACGTCATCCACACCATTCCGCCTGCGTTGCAGGATCGCATGGAAGTATTGCGATTGCACGGATACACCGAGCAGGAAAAGGTTGAAATTGCCAAGCAGTTCCTGGTCAAGAAGCAGATGGAGCAGGGCGGACTTACCAACAAGAACATCACTTTCACTGATGACGCGTTGACCTCGTTGATCCGTTCATACACTCGTGAAGCGGGCGTACGTAATTTGGAGCGCGAAATCGGCAACGTTTGCCGCAAAGTGGCGCGCAAAGTGGTTAAGGACGGGGAAAACTTCAGCGTCGCCATCGGCCAGGAAAATGTGAATGATTACTTGGGCGTGATCAAGTTCCGCGACACCCTGGCGCACGAGCGCAGCGAAATCGGCTTGGTCACTGGCTTGGCTTGGACCGAAGTCGGCGGCTCGATCCTGAGCACGGAAGCTACGGTAGTCGATGGCAAGGGCAAGCTAACGTTGACCGGCAAGCTGGGCGACGTGATGCAGGAGTCTGCGCAGGCGGCTATGTCGTACGTGCGTTCGCGGGCGCAGCGTCTGGGGCTGCCGCGCGATTTCTATCGCAATCTCGATATTCACGTTCACGTACCAGAAGGCGCGATCCCCAAGGATGGCCCGTCGGCAGGCATCACCATCGCTACCGCGATTTCCAGTGCGCTGAGCAAGATTCCTGTCCGTCGCGACCTGGCTATGACGGGCGAGATCACGCTGCGCGGAAAAGTCCTGCCCATCGGCGGATTGAAGGAAAAGCTGCTGGCGGCGCATCGTGCAGGGCTGTTCGAGGTCATTCTGCCGAAAGATAACGAAAAAGACGTAGCCGAAGTACCTGAAAACCTGCGTACCGCGATGAAGTTACACTTTGTCGAGACGATGGACCAGGTGCTGGCAGTGGCATTGGAGAGACCACTCCCCGAGCCCGTGCCCCAAGTAGGAGATGGCGCGGAGACGATTGCACCTCTGCCGACGACATCCGAAGCGCCCACGGCGCATCAGTAGCGCAGAGCTGATTGCTTGATTGGTTGGCGATAGCGTTTCCGAAATTCCCCTCGATGACTTGGGACATTACCTTCACATCTGGATTCTGGGCGTAGTGGCCTGCTTACATCGGTCATGCTGGAGTTTGTTCAAAGAACGGTTGCGCGCACGAGTGCCTAGTGGGGAAACTACCGTAACTTGCCTAACCGTTTAGAGCCCTCAACAATCGCGTTATGCGCCTGCTAGTAGGTCCTTTCTGGACTGTAGCGATCTTGGTCGCTACAGCTTCGCTTTGCCATGCTCAGGTAATTGGTACCGGTTCGGATGAGACTAAGGTCGGATCAGATCTGTCACTTCAACAGAAAGCAGAGGCTGGCGATAGCGGAGCACAATACCAACTTGGTCTCGTCGCCGAAGCAAGGCTAGATTATCGGGAAGCGTTCAAATGGTTCCAGCTTGCCGCAAAACAGGGACTGAACGGTGCTGAGGTGGACTTGGCGTATTTATACATTACGGGGTTTGGCACCGACAAGGACTTGGAGCAAGCGGTTCATTGGTACAGCCTGGCTGCTGCTCAGGGCAATCCGAATGGCGAATATAGCCTTGGGATCTGCTATTTGCACGGTGAGGGAATTGAGCAGAACTTACCGCTTGCAAGAAAGTGGATTTCCTTAGCAATTACGCACGGCGACGTTCCGCGATCAATAAACGCCATGGGACTGACATATGAAATCGGTCCCGACAAAGACTTAAGCGAAGCCTTCAAATGGTACGACAAAGCAGCCGCATTGGGATACAACGAAGCTCAGTACAACGTGTGCCGGTTGACAGCACAAGGGCTGGTGTCTCCCGCTGATTACAAAGGCGCCCTTAAGTGGTGCTCAACGCTGGCGGAAAATGGCGATGCGTGGGGCGAATACGGTCTGGCACGAGTTTACGAACAAGGCGTTGGCATTGCGCCTGACCTCAAGAAGGCAGCAGAGTGGTACAAGAAATCAGCTGAGCAAGGACATCCTTCCGCTCAACTCGGTTTAGCGGGCCTGTACGCTGAGGGCAAAGGCGTGCAGCAGGATCTCGTTGAAGCGTACAAGTGGGCAGCAATCGCTGGTGTTAAGAAACACCCCGAGGCCCGCGACTTCTTTGAGAGCCTGATTGCTCACATGAGCCAGGGCCAAATATCCGTGGGACAGTCCCTCGCGGCAAAGTGGATCCAGCAACACCCGCTTGATCCTGAGAGCAGCCAAACTCTGGATCACGTGGTTTACGACACACCATAGGCCCTTCGATTCAAAAGCAACAGTCATGCTCCGGTAACGACAGGTAGGACGGGACAAAGCGTTCTAGGTGGCATAATACGATGGGATGAGGTTTCTTAAAGTAATTGGCATACTGCTTATCGGCCCAGTGTTTGGTGCCGTGTCCGGCTTCATTGCCGGTGGCCTCTTGCTGCCACCCGACCCGACCGGGCGGGGTGCTCCGGGTGATGGTTTCTTGATCATCCTTTGGGTCGGTATTGGTCTTGCCGTGTCTGTTCCAGCATCTGTGCTCTTGGCAGTTTGGAGTTGGCGTCGCTCCGCTCGTCTCAAAGCACCTCCAAATGCAGACGAAGTTCCAGCCTCGTAGTTGTTGACAAATTGTTCTCGACAGCTATCTTCCAATCTGTTGGCTTTGCAGGTAGATTGCCGATATGAAATCGTTCAAATTCGCATTGACTGTTCCGCTGCTGTTTGGAGGCTTGTTTTTTCCCAGCAATGGTGCTGCACAAACAACGTCGGTCGAGGAGAACAACAAAGCGGGCAGCATTTGCGTTCTGCCAAATTCGCCTGAGCCGCCAACTCGAATCTCGCCAGGTGGCGAGTACAACCCAGATACGCTTATGGTGCGGCTTGATAAGCGAGAGCCGATTCGCTGGCCTCATAAGAGTCGTCTATTAATAGACGGCTTGGATTTGCAAGATCGTCATCTTGTGACACTCACATCAGACGGCAAAGGATCCAGTCCTTTTGGTTCAAATTCTCCCAAGACGATGATGCTAGGCTCTGCCTTTATTTCGACGGCTATCAAGGGGTGCAGTTGGGAAATAGGACCAACGCCGATTGGTGCAGAGTCAAGAATCGGGATTGCTGGCGATAAATCGTGGCTACACTCATTTTCCCGGGTGATCTCAACCCACTTTAACCGTGAAACCGGGATAGAATGATTCGTGCGGTCACGCCGCGCCTTTAACCAACCCAACCAGCACCAGGAGTCTTGAACATGTCCAGTTCCGAGCTGAAGGAAAGCGAAGTGGGGGTACTCGCTCCGCCTACTACTGGGGGTGAGGAGCGGTCCACGGGCCTTCTTCCTTCGCAAGCGATCCGCGACCTGATTGCGAAAGGGCGCGTGGTTGGCGACCGTGCCATCACAGAAGAACAGATCCAGCCGGCGAGCCTCGACCTGCGTCTGGGAGACATTGCCCATCGGGTGCAGGCAAGTTTTCTTCCGGGCCCCGGGTGCAAGGTCGAGACCAAAGTCAAAGAGTTGCGCATGGCACGCGTGGATCTGACCAGTGCGGCGGTATTCGAGAAGGGATGCGTTTACATCGTTCCTTTGCTCGAAGAACTGGATTTACCCAGAGATATTTCCGGCAAGGCCAATCCCAAGAGCACAACTGGGCGGCTCGACGTATTCATTCGCTTGATCACCGATGAGGGCGTGGAATTCGAGCGAGTCCCGGCCGGTTACAAAGGAAGACTCTACGCGGAGATTGTTTCGCGCACTTTTACGGTCGCGGTGCGAGCGGGAATGCGACTGAATCAGCTTCGGTTCGTGCGCGGTAACCCGGTGTCTTCCGACAACCGCATCCGTCGGTTGGACGAAGAACTACAGCTCACTTATATGGACGCCGAGAATCCTGGGAAGGCGCGTATTGACCGCGGTCTGGGGATTACGGTGAACCTGGAAGGCGCTTCGCCCGATGAGGTGATTGCGTACAAGGCTCGTAAGCATGCTCCTGCGATTGAACTGGACCGGATCAACTATTATTCGCCTGAGGAGTTCTGGGAAGTGCGACGCGCCAGCGCGGGCCCACGCCTGATTCTGGAGCCGGGTGATTTTTATATTCTGGCATCGAAAGAGCGTGTTCGCGTCCCGCCTGAGTTTGCTGCGGAGATGGTGCCGTTTGATCCGTCCGTAGGCGAGTTTCGCATTCACTACGCGGGATTCTTTGATCCTGGCTTTGGCTACGGATCTAGCGACATCAAGGGCACGCGCGCTGTGCTCGAAGTTCGAGCGCATGAAGTGCCGTTTCTGATCGAGCACGAGCAATTCGTGGGCAGGCTGACTTACATGCCTCTGCTGGCCAAGCCGGAGAAAATTTATGGCTTGCAGATTGGATCTTCGTATCAGTTGCAGGCGCTGACGCTGAGCAAACAGTTTAAGCGGGGTTAGTTGTTGTACGGGATCCTAGCCTCTGTCAGAGGAGCCCCAGATTCCTCGTCGCTCTGCTTCTCGGAATGACTAGCGGAAATGCGACCCGCTTTGGCGGCGCTTGCAACTTTGTGCCTTCAGACCGCACACTGGCTTATGCGTGTCTTGGCCCGATTCATGATGTCCGCAATGGACGCCAATCATTTTCCTGCTCCTACACTTCCTGAAATTGCATTCTTGGGGCGCTCGAACGTGGGGAAATCCAGCGTGATCAATTCGCTGCTGGGGGCGAAACTGGCCAAGACCAGCTCGACTCCGGGACGGACACGAAGCATCAATTTTTTCGAGCTACGCTGGGCAGGGAAGCCGCAGCCGGAGCTGATCTTCGCCGACTTGCCGGGCTACGGCTACGCTAAGATTTCCCGTGAGATTTCCAGCCAGTGGCCCAGCTTCATCGAGCCCTATCTTCATCAACGGTCCACGCTGGCGTTGTGCCTGGCACTGGTGGATGTGAACGTGCCTCCGCAGGATAATGACCGGCAATTGCTGGATTTCCTCAACGCCGCCGGGCGCCCCTTCGTCATTGTGGGTACGAAGAGCGACCGGCTCTCGGGAAATCAGTTACGTAATTCCCTGCAGATTCTGGGGAGAGATTTTCCGCAGGCGAAAATCCTTCCATTTTCCGCGAAAAGTGGTGCCGGAAAAGAAGAGTTGTGGCAGGAGATCAGGGCCGCGGTGACGCACTGAATTGTGAAAATCAGGCGACAGTGAACCGGGTTGCCCCCAAGCACAATCTGATTCCGTTATCATCTAGAGATTCATGTCCACATATCTAATTACTGGTGTTGCAGGTTTTATCGGGTCGGCGTTGGCGCGGGCAATTCTGGCGCAGGGCGACGGCGTGCGGGGTATTGACAACCTTTCTACCGGGAAACGGAACAACCTGGCTGAGATTCTGGATCGAATTGATTTTCGTGAAGCAGATCTGCTTGATCTGGAAGCGTTGCAGTCGGCGTGCCAGGGTGTGGATTTTGTTCTTCATGAAGCAGCAATTCCGTCAGTCCCCAGGTCCGTGGCCGATCCATTGGAAAGCAACCGGGCGAATGTGGATGCAACCGTGAATGTACTGGTCGCGGCCCGCAATGCCAAAGTGAAACGGGTGGTGTATGCGGCGTCGTCTTCCGCTTACGGAGAGACTCCCACGCTGCCCAAGCGAGAAGACATGTTTCCCGCGCCCATTTCACCGTATGCGGTGGCGAAACTTGCTAGTGAATACTACATGGCGTCGTTTTTTGCTTGCTATGGACTGGAAACTGTGGCGCTTCGTTACTTCAATATTTTTGGGCCCCGCCAGGACCCCACTTCACCTTATTCCGGCGTGCTGGCTAAGTTCATCACGCAGATGCTCAAGGGAGAACAGCCCACCATCTTTGGCGATGGCAAACAGAGCCGCGATTTCACTTATGTGGACAACGTGGTGCACGCTAATCTGCTGGCGTGCAAAGCGCCCGCCAGTGGAGTGGCGGGAAATGTGTTCAATGTGGCCACCGGAAGCCGGATTGATCTGAACGAAATGTTCAGTGCGGTCAAGAAAGTTGTGGGCTACCCCGGCGAGGTCCACTACGGACCGGAGCGCGCGGGAGACGTGAAACATTCTTTGGCTGATTTGTCGCGAGCGGAAAAATATTTGGGATACAGGCCGCAAGTAAATTTTGAAGAGGGTTTGCGCCGCACCATCGATTGGTACCGCGCTCAGGAAAAGTTGGCCAGAGCGTGAAGAGGCAGGCTTAAAGGATGACGATTGATCAGTGACGGAATTCTTTTACTGTTGGGAAATGGGTTGTGACTACACGAGCGGTCATCTTGGGTGCCGCTGCCACCAATCTTGCGGTCTTGGCCGCCACGTACGTAGTGCGTGGATGGAACGTCGCCGGAGCACACGCGGCTGCACGGAATACAGCCAGGCTTTCTGTCGTGTGGTTCGCTGTGGCTTTCGCTGCGCCCGGCTTGGTCGGCTTCTTCCACAGCCTGCCAGCACCGGCGACTCTGGTTCGCTCGTTCTTTGCAGCTCACGCCGTTCACTTTGGCGCAGTCGCCGTTTTGATTACGAGATTTGAATTCTCCCACGTGTTACAACACCCGGGCCGTGACGCTGCTGTGGTACTGGGTGGATTCCTGCTCGTCCTGGTCGCGGCGCTGACGGCCACGCCGGGGCCATCCTGGACTTATTCCTATCTTCATCAGGCCATGTTGTATGTGGTATTCCTGATTTTCTTCGGAGCTTTCGCAATGCACCCGAATAAACCTCTGCGCGCAGTGGCGGTGCTTTTGGTTTTGGCACTGTTTCTCCGCCTTGGCGGTGTGCGGAAGCTCTACTCATCACTAGCCGAGACGTCACTGAATAAACGATGAAGCTGTTGCCAAGAGTTAGCCTTGTCTGCGCTTTCATTACCTTCGTTATCTGTGGCCGGGTTACGTGCCAGCTTACAGTTGCGGTATGACACTTTCCTCGATGGTGGTTTCTCGCGACTGGGCTGAAGTCAGCGTACTGGAATGCATACTGGGCGGATTACATATTGGCGTGGATGTGGAGCCGGAACCGGAACGCGCCCGCACAAAACTGCTGAAGTCGAAGATTGATGCTCTCATCGTGGATTGCGATCTGGAAGGGACAGCCGATTTTCTGCGTGGATTAGGTGACGGCATGAACTCGGTTCCGCTGGTGATCGTCAGCGGATCGAACGGCCACGCGCGGTTGCAAGACTCACCGGCGACGTTTACATTCCGCAAGCCGATTTCTGTGGAGCAAGCGGTGCACACGCTCTCCGCGGCGCGCAATATGATTCTCGACGGCCGTCTGCGCTACAACCGTCAAGCCCTCGATCTGCCACTGGTCCTCACCTCCAGCCAAAGGAAACGAGTGGACGCGCATCTGATGAACCTCAGTCAGGGAGGCGTGGGTATCCGGTTGCATCGTCCGGTTCCGTTGTCGGGAGCGGTGCGAGTCAGCTTTTGCCTTCCGGAAACAAAGACTCGTATGAAGATGCAGGGAGAAGTGGCCTGGACCGACCGGCTAGGCAATGCCGGGATTCGATTTCTCGAAATGACTCCGCCAGTAAAACGCGATTTGAAGTTGTGGCTGGCCCAGCAGTACTTGTCGCATTGAGTGCGCCTGGATCCTGGTTGTGCCTCCGACTCGATCCGATTCTAGACTCCACCCAGGAAGTCTTAGCCTCCACCGGAATACGTTTTGGTAATCGCCAATGATTTCGGGCGTCAGGAGGCAGTGCGGTGGATGGTGGGATCAGTTTCGGTTTGGGTCTGTGGTGATTCGTCGCGTGCAATCAGGTTATTGAGGTCGTAACTGTAAGGGCCGTAGGCGCGGAAGGCAGTCACATCGAACAGGCGTTTGATGCCACAACCGAGGCAGACCTGGTAGGAGCGATTTTGATAACGAACCGGCCAGCTCATCTTGCTGTGCCAGCAGCCGCGAAAGAGCACGACTCCGGCAGCTCCCAGCCCGGTGGCAACCACGCCGAAGGGCCACAGCCAGCCCGCTTTCTTCTTGGATTCAGTCACCTGCTACAACCTGGGCAAATCATTCCAACAGCTAAGGATATGCCTAGGTGCACGAGCGTGCAACGAATTTCGAGGGGGGCAGGATAGGTGCCTGTTTCAGGACTGGGCTTACGAAAGAGCAAAGTGGCTGTTCCCATTCGTGCTGCGGGAAAAGATTGCGATTGTGGCCAAGCCGCTGTAAATTAAGGGGTAAGCTACGGCCGAAGTTGTGTCCGGCAGGGATCGTCTGCCGGAGCTTGCGAGTCGGTGAATTGACAATTGCTTTCCCCCCGATAAGATAGACCGTCTCGAAGACAAAGTTTTCCGCGGTGCTGATGAGCGCAAGTCCAAACAATGCGGGCTGGGAGCTGGTCAAGGCCGGAAACCCCTTGATGCCGGCTGGCGAACCGTCGTCCCCGGCTGCGCCTTCGGGATTTACCGGACGCGAAGCCTTGCAGGCGCTGCTCGCGTTCTCCTCTTTGCACGAACAGATTCGGCAGCGAAGGATACGAGAGAAACTCCACGGCGGGCGCCTGCCGGGGCAGGATGAATGGCAGCTCGAGCAATTCGTTCTGGATGAAGTGTTGCAACTGGTGGCCGAGCGTGCGCTGGCGGTCACGGGAGCGGATGGGATTGCAGTTGCGTTAGCGGAAGGCGATGCGATTGTGTGCCGCGCTTCTGCGGGGACGATTGCTCCGGATGCGGGTATGCGGCTCGATCCGAATGAAGGATTTTCCGGCGAGTGCCTGGTTTCTGGGCGGGTCGTTCGCTGCGATGATACAGAAACAGATTTGCGAGTAGATCGGAGTGCGTGCCAGCGTCTGGGCGTGCGCTCCATGGTGGCTATCCCGCTTTCGGCGAAGCAGCGGGTGGTCGGCCTGGTGGAAGCTTTTTCCAGTGAGCCCTACGGATTCAATGACAGCGACGTTCGCAGCCTGAATCTGCTGGCTGAACTGATTCTTTCCGCGATGCGACCGGAGGAAGAAGACCGGCTGGCAGAGATTTCGCAACGGGTCATCCACGTCGAAGTCGTCGAACCAGAGCCTGCCGAACCAGTTCAAGAAATTAGCCAGCTGGACGAGAGACAAGAAGCTTCCGTAGTAAGTGTTCAGCCGGGGCCGTTGGCAGTCAGCGAGTCTGGGTCTTCAGCTCCAGTTTCCAAACCAATTCCAAAACCAATATCGAAAAACAGTTCTGCCGCGGAAACCGCTGTAATCCCCATGCAGGAATATGCATCGGTGGATCGCTCCCGTCCCGGAGTCGGGTTAGTTGCGGCGCTGGTATTGCTGGCGGCCCTCTTGGGATCTGGAGTGTGGTGGAAGCTTGGGCATCAAGTGCGTTCTGCGAGCGCGAGCCCGCATACGGTTGCACCTGCCCCGCAAGTATCGCGACCACAAAACTCCATTATTGTCGCCCCCACCGAGCAACCGGCACCGGCTGCGCTCTTGGACGATGACAGTGATACGCCTGCGCCGCGAACTCCGGAAGAGGCTGGCCTGCTGCCTGAGGTCATGGGCATTCGGCATTGGTCCTCGGGAGATTCCAGTACCGTCGTGATTGATCTCAAGGACCAGGTGCAGTACGAAGCGCACCGCCTGCCCAATCCCGAGCGCATTTATTTCGATCTATACGACACCAAGCTAGTGCAGCAATTGGCGAACCGGATCATCGTAGTGGATGATGCGCTGGTACAACGCGTTCGCATCGCGCAACCCATGCCCAGCGTGACGCGCGTGGTGCTTGAAACCAAGGGCTTGCCTGATTACTCGGTCAGTCTGGAATCGAATCCCTATCGGCTGGTGGTCGAGGTGCGCAAGGTGGGGAGCAAGTCGAGCGCTCGCGCCAAGGTTGACCTGTTTGCTCCGGTGAATCCCAAGCCGGAGGCTCCGGCTGCCCCGCTACCGCAGCCTTCACCAGGTACTCCTGCAGTCAGCGAGAAGCTGGAAAAACTGCCGGTGGCGTCCACGACGCCTGTAGGTACAGAAGAAAATCATTTGCTCGCGCGAGGATCCAAACTGAGGGTTGTGCTCGACGCCGGGCACGGCGGCTGGGACCTGGGAACCGTGGGGCGCAAGGGCCTGCTGGAAAAAGATTTGGTTCTCGATATTGTAGAGCGAGCCGGAAAGCTCATGGAAGACCGGCTGGGCGCCGAGGTCATCTACACTCGCAAGGACGACAATTATCTCGCGCTGGAAAAGCGGGCGGAAATTGCGAATCTGGCCCAGGCGCAACTGTTCGTTTCCGTGCACGCGAATTACAGCGATTTTCCGTCGGCTCGCGGCGTGGAAACTTACTACAGCAACACTTATTCCTCAGTAAAAGCGCGCACCGAAGAAGCGGATGAAAACAGCGCGCTGCACAATATTGATTGGACCAAGGTTGATATTCGCGAGAAAGTTCACGAGTCGCGCCGGATTGCGGCCAGCGTACAACGCGCGTTGTATGGCATGCTGGCATCGAAGAACCCTGGCCTGCCCAACCGCGGGGTCAAAGAAGCTCACTATGTGGTGCTGACCGGGACATCCATGCCGGCAGTGCTGGCGGAGGTCTCGTTTGTCAGCAGCCCCACCGATGAGAACAATCTGCAGAGTTCAACCTACCGCCAGCGGATCGCGGAAGCGCTGTACAGCGGAATCGCTGGCTATGAAGCGTCCAATCGGCCAGTCAAGATTGCGAGTGCCGCAAAAGTAACAGCGAGATAAGATCTTCGTTCACATCAATAATAATTACGCGCAGGAGTGATTTCCCATCTGACTCAGTTTTGCCGCTTTTCAAAAAGGTCGTATGTCAAATCCATCTTGGTACCTGTTTATTCTTCTGCTTTGTCAGCCTTGCATGGCAGAAACCGGACAGGGGACTGTTTGCGTTGCATCCAGGGCGGCTACTCCATTCCGAGGACAAGTAGTTCCTTCTCGAGGTGAGGTCAGTTCAGGTGGCCTGCGATTCCAAGTCGATAGGCGGCGCTCCGTACCTTGGCCGCAACGGCAAAGCCTTAAAATTGATGGGCTAGATTTGGGTGATGCCCACCTCTTGGTTGTACTCGATTCTCAAAGAAAGCCGGTGGAATCTGTTTGGTTTAGATTCTCGTCTTTCAAAAAGCCCAACGTGTGTATGTTCTACGACGGGTACCAAGGAATACAGGTAAGAGACGCAAATGAATCGCCGTGGTGTAAGTGCAACTAGAATTTTCAGAAATTGCTTTAGCGTGCTGCCTCGATCCCGCCGTATTTTTCCAGCCACTTCAACTCTTCATATACCATGACTTTGCTGGGGTTCTTGTCGAGTCCGTTGTCTTCAGTATGGGAAAATTAGCAGTGTGCTGCGAACGCGCCAGCAAGAACAGCCAGAGCGGCGGCCGAAACTTCTTGACTTTTCTCGTGGCGGTCGTGCAGTATGCTTCGCACGGTTTTCTGAGGGGAATCCAAAACCGTTTTTGGAGGAGCCTATGGCTCGTCTTTTGCTGTGGGGACCCCTGTTTTTGTTCGCCGCTTCGTTAGCAGTCTCTCCGGAGGCTGACGCTCAAACCATTCAGGATGTCCATGTATTTCAAGCCGCCGGATCGCCGGGCGGTGAGACGTCTTCTTTCCTTGAGATCACCGGGCAGGACTTTCCCGCTCGGGCGGATCTCAGAGTGTTTATCGCTCCGCAGCGGGGTCTAACAGGACAACCGCAGATTGTGTCAGCGTCCAACTCCCAGATTGTGGTCAAGTTCACCGCGTCTGCAGATTACTTCCCTGCGACCGTTGGGGTGGCGGGAACAGGTGCTGCCAACACCACATTCGATGTGCCGTCGAACACAAACTCACGCTCCGACCAGCCACGCATTGACGATGTTGAAGTGCTGCAACTGGATCGGAAAGTTGGGACCGGAAGCATCAAGATTGACGGAGCAAACTTTGGCCACGATCCGAATAACATTAAGGTGTCAATCGTGCCCCGCGATCCCGGATTGCCAGCCTTCGCGCCGGTGCCGCTAACGCCCGTCGGAGTAGGCCCGACCTATTATGTTTGCCCAACCGTTACTCCTGAGCAGCAGGTACTCCCTCCAAGAATTCGAACCGCGAGTGACGGCGTCGTCGTAGTTGATTTCTCCTTCCCATGCATACCTGGTTACAGTGCACCATTTCGCATTGCCCGAGTCATTCTGACCCTGAGTAATGCTGGCCAGGCATCGTCGTCAGCGTCTTACGAAGTGTTGCCCGGTCGCGACAAAAACCTGACTTACCGTTCGACCATCCTGAGTCAAAAGCAGACAGCGTCGCGTTTCGGGGGTGGCATTGCCAAGAATTTTTATGCCGTACAGCTGTCGGTGGTCAATAAGGGCTCAGTGAAGGTCCAGGTTCCTCTGGCTTCGATTCAGGCAGAAGTTGAGTGGTTCGCCGGATCAGTCAAGAAAAAATACTATCGCGAGGGCCCGGCCACGGTGGCCCCCGTTCCCTTAGCCGGTGCGGTGAGCTACTTTTCTACCCATCGGCAGTCCACTGGATTACGTGCAAAGTTCTTCAACACTTTGCAAGGTTTAACCACCATCGGGAGTGCCGTGCAGCTGTTTTTTGGCCACGGATTTTCCCAGGGCGTCGCTATCGCGGGCGGGGGCTTCCGGCAGGGGCTAGGCCAAATTTTCCAGGACATGTCCGATCAGCAACTCGCCAATCTGACCTCGCAGAGTTTCGAGTCCATTGAAACCGTCAGTGGGAACGGAGGATCCATCGAGAAAGTTATTTTCATTCAGCGGGGAGAAGAGAGGTTGGAATCAGGCAACATGCCTACTAACTTCCGTCGCCTCATCGACAATATTGTCGGCTTTGAAATTAACGGATATGAGGTGCCCGAAACTGCGGTAAAAGCGGCGACTCCCCAGTCGTAATGAAGTTTTGCAGCACGGTTATTCATCGCGCGATGGCACTTCTACTGCGGCCCAGAAATTAGCGGCTAAGAAACAAGTTAGGAGAATCAAATGCTCGACGTACGAAATGGAAACATCGCGGAAGATGGCATGAGCGGGAGATTAATCGCGTCCGGGCCGCCCGGACCCACACCCGGGCCGCCTCCCGGACCGAAACCGACGCCCCCACCCGGCCCATCACAACTCGGGCCCACAAAACGTAAACCCAAGTCTAAGACAGGGTAGCGAAAGTTCGGAAGATACTGTCAAAAGGTGGGCGCGAATGCGCCCATCCTCAAGCTTCGCCGAACAGCGCTCTATAAATTCCGCCGCCGAGCGCTCCGCCTACGAGCGGCGCCACCCAGAATAGCCAGAGCTGCTGCAAAGCCCAACCGCCGACGAAGATTGCCGGTCCGGTACTGCGTGCCGGATTGACGGAAAGGTTGGTTACTGGAATACCGATCAGGTGAATCAGTGTTAGGCAGAATCCAATGGCAATAGGAGCAAATCCCTTAGGGGCGCGGCTGTCAGTGGCTCCCATAATGACCATCAGGAAGAACATGGTGAGCACGACTTCTGCAACCAGACCCGCCAGCAGGGAATAGCCTCCTGGAGAATGCACGCCGTAACCGTTGGAAGCGAAACCGCCGCTGACATCGAAACTAGCTTGGCCACTCGCGATCACGAATAGAACGCCAGCGCCCGCCACTGCACCAAGAACCTGGGCCACGACGTAGGGAAGCAACTCGGAGGCGGGAAACCGCTTGCCGATCACCAGTCCCGCACTTACCGCTGGATTCAGATGGCAGCCTGAAATGTGCCCGATGGCGAAAGCCATGGTAAGCACCGTCAGGCCGAAAGCCAGGGCCACACCGGCGAAGCCGATTCCTACGGTAGGAAAACCTGCTGCCAGGACGGCGGCACCGCATCCGCCGAACACAAGCCAGAACGTTCCGAAGAATTCTGCGACTGCGCGTTTGCCCAGACTCATGCGATTGCCTCCATTATTGATTTGAACTACCCAGCTTTTGATTTGGCCCGCCCGCCGCCTCCTCCACCACTACCCTTGCGGATGCTATCAAAGGCAATGGGACCCGCGCCGAAAAATATGAGCGCGAATGAGATCGCCGCAAGCGCCAAAGGGAATTCATAGCCTCCGTTAGCCAGAAGGCCATTTTTCCAATGTACCTTCCAGATGACAACGCAGAGGTCAATCAGGATGGCCAGCGAGGCGCAACGAGTGAACAGTCCGGCAATCACAAGGATGCCGCCGAAGAACTCCGAGAAGGCGGAAGCATAAGCGAGCCAGCCCGGCAATCCCAGATGGCTGACAAACTGCACGTGATGAGAGAGGCCGCCGAATACTTTGCCGTAGCCGTGGCCAATCATGATGACACCCAATACAACCCGTAACACGAGAAGCGCGAGCGGTTGCAGACGATCGAGATAGCGCAAACCTTCCTCCGTGAGAGCTGAATAGATTACCGCATTGTTCGCAGGTTGCAACAGACAAGGATAGGGAGGGTAGGGATCTTGGTACCCGTATTGATGGTTTTTCGTCGTAAACATCCAGCGTAAGTGCGAAATTATCCCCTGTTGAATTGCAGTCGTATGGCGGGCAGTTCTGTTTTCCAGGGAGTTGGGCAGGCGCACATTTGCTGTTGCTGCCTGGATCACAAGCCACACATGGTTTTCCCACCCGTGCCGCGACTTTCGTACCGTCTGTAGTACTTTGGTTATGGTTCCAGCTACCGGGTAGCTTCCTGTGCCTTAGTGCTACTTCCTGTTGTGTTAAGTACTAGACCGAATACCATATATAGATTCCCGCCGCGTCACCCATTTGGTTACTTTCCAAAAAATGGGCATAAAACCCTGAAACTCTCGGAAATTGGCCTTGGCCTCATGTGCTTTCCGGGCTGAGATATGCTCGGGACACCTGAACTCACAGGAACGCATGTTGAGGGAGCAAGGCTCCACCAACAGAGCCGGGCAGCAGCAAACGAAACGGCTTCAGTTCTGTGAAAAGGGTTTGGAAACTATGGCCGACTCGCGGGAAGTCATGAATATTCGCCAGGCGTCGCAGTACCTGGGAGTGAGTCCGGACACGCTCTACAAGTACGTAGGCGAGCAAAAGATTCCGGCTTTCAAGCTGGGAAACCGCTGGCGTTTTAAGAAATCGAAGCTGGACCAGTGGATGGAAGAGAAGTCGAACCAGATGGAAACGCGGAGTGGTAAGAAGCCGAAGACGGCGGCGAAAGCTGCCGGAACGCAGTAATCGAAACAAACGCGGCCGGCGAGATGCCGGACGCCACAAAAGGCGGTCACATGTTTGGATTCGGATCGAAAACGATTGTTGGTCTGGATGTAGGGTCCTCGAGCATTAAGGCAGTGGAACTGAGGAAGGGGCGCAACGGGATTGAGGTGGCGCACCTGGGCCTGGAACCTCTGGCTCCAGACATTGTGGTGGATTCGATGATTGTGGACTCGGGAACCGTGTCGAGCGCGATCTCCAAGCTGTTCACCGACAACCAGATCAAGACTAAAAGCGTGGCCACAGCTGTCAGTGGACACTCGGTCATCGTGAAAAAGATCTCGCTGCCGTCCATGAGCGACCAGGAACTGGCGGAAACCATTCAGAAAGAAGCCGCACAGCACATCCCGTTCGACTTGGCGGATGTGAACCTCGACTATCAGATCCTCTCCGATGACGCCGGCAATCCGCAGATGGATGTGCTGCTGGTGGCAGTCAAGAAGGACAAGATCCTGAATTACACCAACGTACTCTCGATGGCGGGCAAGACCCCGGCTATCGTGGACATCGATGCGCTGGCCTTGCAGAACTGTTACGAGTACAACTACGAGCCCACGCCCGGCCAGGTGGTGGCACTTTTGAACCTGGGCGCGAGCGTCATGAACATCAACATCGTCAAGGGCACGACGCCGCTGTTTCCGCGTGACGTCAGCGTAGGCGGACATCAGTACACCGATTCGTTGCAGAAGGAACTGGACCTGAGCTTCGACGATGCTGAATCGCTGAAGTTAGGCAACAAAGTAGGAACGGTGAGCGAGGACGCAAAAACGCCCATCCTGCAACAGGTGACCGAGATCATCGTGCTGGAAATCCAGAAGACGTTCGATTTCTTCCGGGCCAGCGCGGCGGGCGAGCACATCGAGAAGATCTATCTGGCGGGCGGGTCCTCGAAAGTGCCGGGATTGATCGAAGCGTTGCGGCAGGAATTCTCGCTGCCGGTGGAAATTTTCAATCCTTTCCAAAAGATCGCACCACCGGTCGATGGGCCGGGTGTGGAATTGATCGAACAGAACGCCGGGCAGTTAGCTGTGGCGGTGGGTTTGGCCCTGAGGAGTTTTGAAAACCTATGATCCGAATCAACCTGCTGGGACAACCGAGACCGAAGAACAAGCGGGCTGCAGCTTCGGCCGCAGCCATGATGGAAATGGGCGAGGTCGGCTCGCCAAAACTGAAAATCGTGCTGGTGCTGGGTCTGGCCGCTGTCATCAACGTGACCTACTGGTACCGCCTGGACAAAGAAAAGCGGAGCATCGCTACCAAGATGCAGGTGGCACAGCAGAAGAACGCTGAACTGGCCGAGGTCAAGGCTCGTTACATGGAGCGGCAGCGTCAGGCGGACAGCTACAAGCGGCGCGTGGATGTGATTGATCAGTTGCGCGCCAACCAGTCCGGCCCGGTGAACCTGCTCAACACCATCGGCGACACCATTAATGGCACGGAAGCGGTGTGGCTCAACACCATGAAAGATCAGGGAGCCAGTGTGGACATCGAAGGCATGGCGCTGAGCACAGACGCCGTGGCGGTTCTGATCCAGAATCTGCAGAAGACAGGTTACTTCAAGAACATCGAGATCAAAGAAACGTTTCAGGACGATACTTACAAGGAAATGCAGGCCTTTCAATTCACTTTGACCTGCGAAAAGGGCAAGTCCTAAGGCAGGAGAATTATGGGCAACTTTAGCGAATTATCGGGTCTGAAGCAGTGGGGAGCGCTGGTGGCTGGTGCGATCTTAATCAGCGTGGGACTGCACTTTACGCTGTTCAAGGCCCAGCGGGATGCGAACGGGCAGGCGCAGGAAGCACTGCAATCCAAGCTGCGTGAAAACGCGGAACTCGAGTCTTACGCTCCCAAGTTGAAAGACATGGAGCGTCAGCTGGCGAACTTGAAACAGCAGCTGGACATTGAGCGACGGATCGTCCCCGACGAGAAAGAAGTGGACGGTCTGATCAAGATGCTGGATGCCGAGGCGCTGAAAGCGGGCATCGAGATCCGGCGCTATACGGCCAAGCCGACGGCGACGCGCGAATTCTACACCGAGGTCCCC
>Ga0207136_1038_pt1 | contig 31397 bp, 23 predicted proteins | sample Alteio_BWMinHeat_8_FD_153552 | JGI IMG/M metagenome (GOLD analysis project Ga0207136, IMG submission 153552) | Enriched cells from forest soil in Barre Woods Harvard Forest LTER site, Petersham, Massachusetts, United States -... | ecosystem: Environmental > Terrestrial > Soil > Temperate forest >...
GTCGTCATCTTCGCCGCCATCCAGCAAGTAGATGTTGTGATTCTGGCGCATGCCATTGAATTCCACGTTGTTGTCGCCGCCGACCGGTGTATTCACGAAATTGTTGATCTGGCTGGACGCCCCCGGCGTCAAGGCAGCCAACTGATAAATGCTGCGTCCGTTTACGGCAATCTGGCTCATCTGCTGGTCAGTGATGAGGTTGCTACGTTCGCCGGAATCGGTCTGAACCTGCACGGCATTGGCTTCGACCGTGACGGTTTCCTGCGCCGCGCCCAATTGCATCTGGAAATCGACGCGCAAACGGGCGCCGATGGTCAGAACGATGTCTTTTTGTTCCGCGACCTTGAAACCTTTGGCCTCGGCTTTGACAACGTAATGGCCGATGTTCAAATCGACTGCGGCATACTGGCCGGAGTCATTCGTCGGAATGGTACGGATTGCGCCCGTCTCCACATTGGTCACAGTGATAGCCACATTCGCGATAGCGGCACCGGAAGGATCGGTAACCGTGCCAACGATGGTGGTTTGCTGTGCAAACGTTGAAGCAGAAAAACCAATCAAGGCAGCCAAAAGAACAAATAGAAAACGCAAACGGAAATGCTTCGCCACAAAAACGATATTCTTAGATGAACACAACGACAAATTCATAGTCATGCCTCCACACCCCACGGCGATTGGAAACGCCGTTAACGTAAACGGAGCTTTTCATTGGAGTGCTGTTAATGTCAAGCACTTTTTTTGATTTATAGTAGCTGTACCCCTGATGCTGGGCCTTGTAACAAAACCGTATGAAGGGCACGGGCTAGGGAAAGTAGGACTTCCCATGTGGTACTCCTAGCAGGAACCCACGAGCTAAATCCATTGAGCTCAGCTTATTTGTTAAAGATGCGTTCTGGAGCAACCTCAGAACATGACTCCGGGAGGGGAGTCGAGATAGGATTCAAGGGTGACCTCTCCAAGTCCGAAAATAAGCAAAGCGCACTGTCGGAAACTAGTTTTCGCATCGAGCCTGCTGTTAGCGGTGTTCTCTATTTTTTTAATTGCGCTTGGCTCAACAGGCCAGCAGCCCGCGAATCCACCGACAAAACAATCTTCTTCAGGGATGGGAGTTGCCACCGGCGGCGCGCATCCGGCTGTCAAGGACTCGCTCTCTCGGCCAATAACGGCTGGCGGATTTGTGGACGGCGCGACAGTAGTCTTTAGCGACATCACCAAAAAAGCGGGACTTGAAAAATTCCAGCATCGTTCTGGAACTCCGGAGAAGAGCACGATCCTGGAAACCATCGGCTCCGGCGTGGCGTTGCTCGACTACGACAACGACGGTTGGCTCGACATCTATCTTCTGAATGCTTCTACCAACGCGGCGCTCAAAGGCAAGGAAGCTCCGCCACGAGCCATGCTCTTCCACAACAATCACGACGGCACTTTTACGGACGTCACGGAGAAGGCAGGTGTCGCGAACGAACGATGGGGAGTTGGGATCGCCGTAGGGGACTACGACAACGACGGGTGGCCGGATATTTACGTGGCGAACTTTGGGAAGAACCGTCTTTATCACAACAATCATGACGGCACCTTCACAGACGTCGCCGAAAAGGCCGGCGTGACTCTTGGCGGCTGGTCGGCGGGGCCTACCTGGGGAGATTACGACCACGACGGTCTGCTCGATCTGTTTGTTCCTGGTTACGTGAAGTTTGATATCGAGAATCCGCCGATCGCGGGGCAAGGACGTATCCCACTAAATTTTTGTCAGTTCCGGGGAATCGCGGTGATGTGCGGGCCGCGAGGTTTGCCGGGCGAGAGCGACCACCTTTTTCACAACAACGGCGACGGAACGTTCACGGATGTCAGCGTCAAGGCCGGCGTTTCTGACCCGAGCGGTTACTACGGTCTGGCATCTGCTTTTGTGGACGTGGATGATGACGGATGGGTGGACCTGGTGGTGGCCAATGATTCCACGCCGAACTATCTTTACCGCAACAAGCACAACGGCACTTTTGAGGATGTAAGTTACGCGTCGGGATTTGCCCTAAGTGAGGATGGGCGCGAGCAAGCCTCCATGGGAATCGCGATCGGCGATTACCAGAGGAATGGGCGAGTCGATCTTTTCACAACGACGTTTTCCGACGACTACAAAACGCTCTACCGAAATGACGGGCAAGGCAATTTTTCGGATGTCACCTACCAGGCGGGTCTGGCTGGTCCGACCATTCCATTTCTAGCCTGGGGAACGGGATTCCTCGATTTTGACAATGACGGTTTGCTCGACCTTTTTGTCGCCAACGGACATGTCTATCCGGAGGTTGACAAGCAAGACTGGGGCACAACCTGGGCGGAACGTCCGCAGCTATTCCGGAATATGGACGGAAAGAAATTCCAAGAAGTTCCGCCGGCGACAGGGAGCGGACTGGCGGACGTTATCCCGGCGCGAGGCGCGGCATTCGGAGACATTTTCAACGATGGCGCGATCGATGTGGTGATCAATAATATCGATTCGAAGCCCACACTTCTGCGCAACGTGCTAAAGACTGGCAATCATTGGCTGGAGCTGAAACTTATCGGTGGGCCCAAGAGTCCGCGCGATGCCAACGGAGCAAAGGTATTTCTGACGATAGGCGGAGTCCGACAGCGTGGAGATGTGTATAGCGGCGGATCTTACAGCTCGAGCTCCGATCAACGCATCCACTTTGGATTGGGCGCAGCTACCGCAGTGGATTCGATTGAGATTTATTGGCCGAGCGGAGCAAAACAAAAGATCACATCAACCGGTATCGATCGCATCATTACCCTCGAAGAGGGGAAGAACGGCGTAGCAGGCAGCAAACAATAAATGGACCACAGTGGCTCGGCCTGAATCGCTTTCGGCGAGCAGGCCGTTCAGGGGTTCTGATTCACGGGAACATTGGTGTTCGGTATAACTTCGAGAGCGCTGCGATTCAGCAGGTAAGCATCTGCCTCAACGGACCCGGCGGGACCATCGTGAGTGAACGTCGTGGACGCAAGGGCCTCCAGCGGAATATTCACATCCTTGCCCGCCCCAACGCTTTCGCACACAGTGCTCTTCGCAGGTATGGACAGCGTCAGGGATGCCGGCGGGAGTGCTTTTCCCGGCACCGGAGTTGCGTTTAAGACTCCCGTGATCAGCAAGTCGGTTGTGTTTGTAAAACAATAGGATTCTTTGGGCGCGCGGACTTCCTCCGTGCTATCCGTCGAAAAAATCTTGAAATTGCTGAAGCTGTGGCGGCGATAGAAGCGGCGGCCATTCCACTCGACATAAAGTTCAGCCGTTTGCGGGAGCCAAAGCTGCTGATTGCGCGTGCGGAATTTGACCGAAGCAAATTCGATGGCAATATGCTCGCGCGTTAGATGGATCTTCTCAACGGGTTTAAGCAAGTCCGATTCGAGGCGGAGCACTTGATACGTGCCGGCATCGATCCAGGCGCGGCCAGTCAGCTGGAGTGGGTAACTGAAACCATTGATGACATACGAACGGAAGGGATTGAGGTCGTTTTTCTTCTCTTCGAATTGAACCAGCCAGGTTGGGTGGCCTTTCCATTCGCCGAGTCCTTCGCAGGTAAAATGGAATCCAGGCGCCAGCAACGGGTGAAAGATCAACCCGTGTTCGGACAAATTTGCAGTGCGAATCCCCGACGGGAACTGTTGAGCACGGACGATGCCGCCGTTGCGATATTCCTGCATTTGAAAACCGCCCTGTACATCGTGTGAGACGGTAACAACGTAGTCAAAGGAGCGGACATCGGCAGCGCCAGGAACCCCAGCTGCGTTGAGTTTGTAATGTTCCACACGTTCTGAGGCATCGAATTTTTGCAGCGTGCTCAGGAGCTGCTCGGCGCGCTGGCCGGCACCGTGCAAAACCGTCGGGAGAGAGCACGGGACATCGACGGCAACCTGCGGCACGAATTCATCCACGCGCATGGGTATCACGGAATTTGGGTCGGGAGGAGAAGCGGGCTGGCGTTCTGAAACGGCAGACGCCTCAACCGTCGCCGCGGCTGTTGCCGCCGGGGGCGTGGTCAATGACGAGGCGGCAGCGGGTACCGTCGCAGGCTCGGGAACCGGTGGGGCAGCGGCGGCCGGCGCAGCAGGTGCGACCCCGCTCGCAGTCACGGGTTCCACGGTAAGCCCGTCAACAGGAGTAGAATTAGAAATAGTGGCAGGAGCCGGGGCAGCCGCCTCAATGGGAGTTCCCGCCGGTCCCGCGACAGGCGCCGTTTGGGAGGATGGGCCTGGATTGCCGCCTGAGGATTGCACTGCCTTCTGAACCTGTTCCTGCATTCTGCGAACACGGTCGGCGGTGGCGCCGTCTGGCGTCAGCTTCAGGTAGCTTTGTGTATCGCTCAGAGCTGCGGGAAAGTCGTTCGTGCGGACATGGAGATTGTAAAGCAGCAGATAGATCTGGGGATTCTCCGGTTTTAAATCGCGAGCTGCGGACGCGCAGGTTACGGCTTCCTTAAAACGCTGCTGCCCGGAGAGCGCAACGGCCAATTCGAATTGGCCGCGCCAGGACGAAGCATCGACGGCAATCGCTTTGCGTAGAAGAGGCTCGGCGTCGGAAAAGCGTTTCTGGGCGTTGAACATCGCGGCGAGGTCAACCATCGCCTGCGGATACTTTTCTGCGCTCAAATCGATAGACTTTCGCAGCGCCGTCTCCGCCGCCGCTGCATCGCCCATTCTATTTTGCGCCAGCCCCATAGCCGCGTAGGCTTCGTAGTAGGTTGGATACTTGGCGATGGCTCGCGCAAATTCAGCAACGGCGCCGCGATAGTCGGACTTATCCACGATGAGTTGAACGCCTTTCGCGAACAATTCCCGCGCTTTGGGCGGAACACTCAGCTCGTGCTGGGAAATTGAATTTACAGACTTGGGCCCGGACTCGCCGCTCGCCGCCCGTAAGAGTATGTCTTTGTAGACGTGTCCCGACCCATCTGGCCGTATGTACTCGCGCAAAGGCGCGTAACCTTCGTGCTGAACCGCTACGTAGCAATCGCCGGGTATTTCGAATTCATACATGCCATTCCCGTCCGAGTAGGCGAACGAGATCGGCGTACCCATGGCATTCTGCAGCTCGATGTGCGCCGCGCTGATGACATGGCCTGAGCCTTCCTCGCGGATGTAGCCGGACAGGACTTTCTTCAGGGGTTCTTGCCCTTGCCCAGAGGATGGGAAGAACAGAAACAAAGAGAACAAAACCGGAGCATACCGTCGCCGCATAAGCCAATTCCCTGCAGAGATGATAGCAGGAGGGAACGCACAGCACCACGATACTCTAACGTGAAAAATGACAGGCCTCCGCCTCGTCTAGGCGCTCCATTGGACGACAGTGTAGGAACGTGGCGGCAGTTCGAGGGTCGTGCGTCCTCCAGCGGTCGAAGGTTTTTCGGCCTTTTGCGGCGCCACGCGCGCCGGCGCATCGAATGTGTTCGCCGCTTTCAGATCGCTGCCGGTAAGGACCACAGCGTCACCGGCGCGCGGGGAGGAACCTTCCCACACGATTTCCACTTGATGAGGTTTCGCCAAATCGCGATTCAGCAGGAACAGCGCGATCTTTCCGGTGTCGGCTTGGTGCGTCGCGGACGCATCCACGTAGCTGACCGCTCCCATGCCGGAGACATCGTAGGTCGGCGATTCCACCAAAAGCTCCAGCGCCGAACCGCGAGCGAACTCGAGCGCCCAGCTGTACGGATAATAGATCGTTTGCCTTAGCAGACCATTCGCGTTGGTCATGATCGGCGCGATGACATTGACGAGCTGCGCCAGGCATGCAAGTTGCACGCGGTCTGCTTTGCGAATCAATGAATTGATGAGGCCTCCGACCAGCAGCGCGTCTTCGAGGTTATAGACTTCCTCCAATAGATGTGGCGCACTTTGCCTGTGACCATTCACGGCATCGCCGGTGCGGGCGCGGTACCAAACGTTCCATTCGTCGAAGCTCAGCCACAGCTTTTTCGGCGAGCGTTTGTGCCCACGGACCATGTCGCACACCGCGGCTACTTCGTCGATTTGCCGCTCCATGCTCAGGTTCATCGCCAGGAATTTCGAACTGTCTCCGCCTGTTTCTTCCGCATTGGTGAAATAGCGATGCAGGGAAATGGCATCGACGTACTCGTAGCACTGCTCCAGAACTTCGCGGTCCCATTCCAGATACGTCGGCATGCCGGGGCCGCTCGAACCGCACGCGATGAGCTTTAGCGAAGGGTCGACATAGCGCATCTGTCGCGCGGCGTCTTGGGCCTTCAAACCGTACTCCGTTGCCGTCATGTGGCCGATTTGCCAGGGGCCGTCCATTTCATTGCCGAGGCACCACTTTTGGACTTTGTAAGGTTCCGCGATTCCGTTTTTGCGCCGCAGGTCGCTCCAACGAGTGCCTTTGTCCAAGTTGCAATATTCCACCAGCGCGGCCGCTTGCTCCGCGGTCCCCGTGCCAAGATTCAAACCCAGCAGAGGCTCAGTGCCCACGAGACGGCACCACGTGAGAAACTCATCGGTTCCAAACTCGTTCGAATTCATCGAATTCCACGCTTTGTCCAATACCGGCGGGCGGCTTGCTTTGGGGCCAACTCCGTCGAGCCAGTTGTATCCGGATACAAAATTTCCGCCGGGGTAGCGGATGATGGGAACGCCGAGTTTCCTTATCTCGTCGAGAACATCCTTGCGAAAGCCGTTCGAATCCGAAAGCTTGGACTGCGGATCGTAGATCCCCTCGTAGATGGCGCGGCCGAGATGCTCGAGGAAGGACCCAAACACTTCCCTTTTAACGAGAGCAATCGTCCGCCGGGAATCGGCGTAGATTCGGATGGGCTGGCTCGCATTCGACGAAGCCGACTGGCCAAATAGAGCCCGCCCCAATGCCATGTTTGCGCCCACTGCCATTCCCGCTTTAGACGCATCCTGAAGAAAGTGCCGCCGAGAGACTGAACGCATTTGGAAAGCTCCTCAGCAAACTCAAATAAACTATGACAAGTTCGATTCCAATTCGAGCAGCATCAGCCCCGGGTACGTCTAATTGTCCGCGATGCCCAACTCCGCAATCAGGCCGACGGTGATTGTACTCCCCAAGTCAACGGCCAGCGCAAGCGCACGATTCTACGGCGCAAACCGTCCAAGCCGATTGTTCTTTTCCTCCGTTTCATTAAATCGTGTTAAGGTACGCGGTCCGCGCGTCCGTATCCTAAATCGCTTTCCAGGGGTGGAGGCTTAGGATAGGTGCACGGAACTGCTGAAACTAATCGGCCATTTGGTGGGAATTCCATGTTTGATCTTGCGTGGCAGCGCGGGACCAATGCTGAAGCACGCGTTGCCAGGGGCGCGCGGAATGGCGGAGTGCGTTAGATGAGCAAGGAGAAACACGGAATCCACCGAATCGCCGAAATGGCGAACGTTTCCATCGGTACCGTTGATCGCGCGTTGCACGGGCGCGGCGGCATCAAGGAAGCCACTCGCAAGCGCATTCTGCAAATCGCCCAGCAAATCGGTTATTCGCCGAATCTTGCAGCGCGCGCTCTTTCGGTTGCAAAATCCCGCGTGCGTATCGGGGTGTGCATCCCCAAGGAAATTCATTTTTTCTACGACCAACTTTGGGGGGGAGTCCTGGACGAAGAGCATCATCTCGAGCAGCTCGGCGTTGAATTCGAAAACCGTCCCGTGCAAACCCTCGGGGAAGGCGACATCGAGGTTTTCAAGGAACTAGTGGAGAGCCGCGTCGATGGAATCGTTCTCACCGCCGGAAGCCCAAAGGAATTGACGCCTCTGATCAACGAGGCCGAGGAAAAAGGCGTACGCGTGGTTTGCGTTTCTACGGATGCTCCGGAGAGCCACCGTTCGAGCATCGTCTGTGTCGAGCCGCACTTGAACGGCTGCCTGGCCGGCGAACTGATGGGTAAGTGTGTGCCGCCGGGTTCCAAAGTAGCCGTCGTTGCCGGAATGCTCTCGACCGAAGATCACCGCAAGAAAACAGACGGCTTTTCCGAAGGATTTCTGCGGCAATGCCCCGAGGGTAGAATCGTCAGCGTGGTGGAAGGCCATGAGGATGAGAGCGAAAGTTTTCAAAAAACGTCGGATCTTCTCCGGCGCTTCCCCACACTCGACGGACTTTATGTCAACACGGTCAACTGCCTACCTGTTTGCCGCGCCCTCGGTACGCGCGGTTTCGAAGGAAAAGTAAAGCTGATCACCACGGACCTCTTCGCCGAAATGGCTCCGTACTTTCAAAAAGGCATCATCACCGCTTCGATTTATCAGCACCCTTACCGCCAAGGTCAGATCGCCGTGCGTCTCCTCGCCGATAACCTCACCAACAAAGTTCACCTCCCTCCGGCGGCACATCTCAGCCCCGGAGTCGTGATGTCCACAAACCTGCACCTCTTCCGCGAAATGCGCCAGACAGATTCCAAATCGAGCGAACCCACCCTCAAGAGCCGCAGCCTCTTGCAAGTCTAAAATCCGTCCACAAGCGGAGGCAGTCTCTGTCGACGCGACGGAAGACTTAGCTTGTCTCATATACTGAGAGCACGGCAGCGGGTTTCGCTGGCGTCGTCGTGATCACCACCACGCTGATGAGAACGCATAAAGTCCCCAAAATTGTTCGCAGGCCAAGCGATTCGCCGCCCAGGAAATATCCAACAAGTACGGCCACAACTGGATTGACGTACGCGTAGGTCCCAACTCTTGTCGGCGATTCATGATGAAGCAGCCACACATAGGCGGTAAAACCAATGATGGAGCCAGCGACAATCAGGTACAGCAACGAAAGCCACGCTTCACGGGAGACGGTCCACGGATGAAAACTGCGAAATTCGCCCCGCGCGGTGGCCGCGATAGCTAGAAATATTCCGCCGGCGAGCATCTGCGCTCCTGAACTCATGACTTTGGAAGGCGGCAGTGGCAGCTTGCGCGCAAGCGTTGAAGCAACAGACCAGCTCATTGATGCAAAAATCAGGGCCATCGCGCCGACGCTGTCGATCGGCGCTCCGCCGAAATTCAACGAGCGGCTCATCAGCACTCCGACTCCGCCGAGGCCGATCAAAAGAGCCAAGGCCAGCCGGAGGGTAAGCCTCTGCGTTCGCAGGAAAACGATTTCCGAAAGAGCCATAAACGCCGGGATTGTGGCCAGCATGACCGCGGCAATGCCGGAAGGCACGCGCTGCTCGGCCCAGAACAGCAGTCCATAGTCGAGGACAAAGATCAGGATCGCGAGTAAAGATACTGAGGCCCATTGGCGTACTGTTGGTGAGCTCTCGCCCCGCGCGATCACCCAGCCATACAGAGCGAGCCCCGCCACCAAGAAACGCATGGCCGCCAGAAGAAACGGGGGAACTTCGCGGACGCCAACACGAATGGCCAGGAATGTTGATCCCCATACAAAGTAGATAATCGCGAAAGCTAACAGGATCTTCCAAGTCGGGCGGTGGTTGGCGGCTTGCATGGCGGATAGCTACTGACAATCTACCAATTCCCCTGCTTGATTGCGCTTGTCGGCCGGATCACGACGCGCACATAGCCAGTCCATATTGTCCGTACGATGGGGCTACGAGAAAAATGACCCGCTGGCAATTCGTCCCCATCCGTCGCCCAGGGGAAAGCAAGGGTGAGTAGAAATTGATCCAAAAAAGTCTCTGCTGTTGATGGTGGGTCAACGTGGAATCCATCCAGCTTTGACAAGCAGTTCGTGCGCGACCTCGTTCAACACATGATTCTCGTTGGTGACCCTAAAATTTTCCAATTGCGCACGGTCGAGAATCGCGTTCAATTTCGCGACGCGAGCGACATATTCCAGCTGCAATGCGCCGGTTTCCCGCATCTTGACGCGCCGCTGCATCGCTTCGAGGCTAGCAATGAGTCGGCAGACGACCGTGTTCGTTGCTGAAACCGCCCTACGACAGAGTTCCAGTTGGGCGCGATCTTCTATCGCCCGTGCCAGCAAGAGCCGACTCACACCCAGGGAGGCGTAGTTCTTGCAGACAGCTTGAAGATTTTTATACATCACCACATCGTTGCCAGTTGCGGACGGAAGATGGGCGAGGCCGAGCGCGTCCAAATCGATGGCCGCGTGGACGATGTGACGCAGCGCAAGGATGTCCGAAGCTTCGCCTAGAACGGTTGTCTTGCCCGCTCCCATTGTGCCCGTGATGATAAGCAACGAATCCATAGTCGCTCCCGTGATGCTCGATCATGCCACCGGTTCAGGGCCGGGGAGATGGGAGGATTTCGATGTAGTCGACTGCGGCGTGCTCCGCCCCATCGGGAACACCCTCGATACGGATGTTGTCGCCGGGGCGAAGGGCCAGCCCAAGGATTCGCCGTCTCGTGGAAGAATCCCCGCCGGGCTTCGCCGCCGGCAAATGATCATCGGCGGGCCATTCGTCGACAATCCCTTCGTCAACGAGTACGCGAAACTTCGATTTGCCGTTGTTCTGGTCAAAATATTCAACATCCATCTCGTACTGGCCGGCAGCGCCATCGAAGCGAAACGCTGCGGAACACTCTTGCGCCGGCGGGGCGCACTCGATCGCCTTTCCACCCGAAGCGGTTTCACGTGGAACAACCTCGAACGGCACATATCCTTGCAGCTGCATTGCTTCGGCCTCAATGCGGTCGGGATAGTGACCTACCCGGCCGAGGTTGTCGGGTATGCCGGAAATTTGCAAAAACCAATTGCAAACGGCATCCCGCCAAACGATAGCGTGTCCGGCCTGAAATTCGAGTCGGTTCAGCACTTCCGCATAACGGTCCTCGTCTACGCGACCTTTCAACGTTTTCCATTGCTGGACTAGATTTGCCGCTTGCTCCGCGCCTTCGTAGTGCGAATCGTAGATGTGCTGGATGACCGTCTTTCCCGAGTGTAAGACGTATGTGTACCGCACATGGTGAAAGAACAGCAGCAATTCGTCCGGAGTGGTTCTCAGTGACTCATACATCTTCGCTACAGGGGCGCTATATTGATCGACGTACCCAGTACCTGTGGCCGCGGTGCGGTCCATTCCAATTCCATCGTGGTCGGCGCGGTGCCACTGCCCCCAGCCATTTCTTTCCGACGACTCCACTCCTGGCCCGAAATGGCTGCCAAGAATATCGGTGAGCGTTCCCGCACCCAATGGACCGGTGTAACTTTCATAGATCGGCCAGGACGCACGCAGCATTGCTGAAATTGTTTGCACCACGGCTGGATCGTTTCCAAAGCTGAGGCGTGTCCACTCCTCAGCAATTGTTTTGAAGTCGAGATTAGGATTCCACGCGAGCCTACCGTACCCATAAAGATTCGCCATAGCCAGCGGGTGACCCAGCCAGTTGGCATCCATGCCGACATTCACGACCGCAACGAATCCGCCCAAGGGGCGATGAAAAGTTTTGCCTGCCACAATATCCTTCACCGGTGTGGGAGGTTCGCTTGCGTGCATATCGAAATCGAGAACTTCTTTCCACATGGGAGGAAGAAAACACAAATGCCGCTGCTGGCCCGTGTATTCCTGGGTGACTTGCAGCTCGATGGCTGCATTTGTTTTCTCAAGTCCGCTGAAGAGCGGAGACACCGGTTCGCGCACCTGGAAATCAATCGGCCCGTGTTTGATTTGGATGATTACATTGTCGTCGAACTTGCCGTCGAGTGGATGAAAGTTGTCGTAAGCCGCCTTAGCGCGATCGTTCTTGGGATTGGTCCAATCGAGATGATGGTTGTAGACAAACGCGCGATAGAAAACTATTCCATGATGCGGCGCAAGGGCGCGCGCAATCACATTGGCGGCATCGGCAGGCGTGCGGCCATACGTGGCAGGACCGAGGCGCCCCTCCGAATCCGCCTTGACGACAACTCCGGCAAAATCTGGAATCTGCCGGTAGATGTCGTCAAACTTTTTCCTCCACCATTCGGCGACGCGGGGATCTGCGGGGTCAAACGTATCGAGACCGCCGATCACCTTTGGGCTGCTGAGATCGACGGAAATAGAAAGCCGAACGCCCCACGGGCGAAACACATCGGCAACGCGAGCAAGCTGCGGCAGAAAGCTATCTTCGAGAACGCGCGAATTGGCATTTACGTTGTTGATGGCGCATCCGTTGATCCCGATGGATGCAAGCAACCGCGCGTATTCGCCGGCGCGCCTCAGGTCGGCTCGCACATTGCCGTTTTCAAAAAAGATCGAGGGCCCCGCGTAACCGCGCTCAATTCGGCCGTCGAGATTGTCCCACTGATCCACCCAGCGAATTGGCGCATAGGGCTGCTGCGTTTCGTGCAAAGGGGAAACACTTTCGCCGAGCGCGATCCTGCTGAGCAGCGCAAACACGCCATAGAGAACGCCACGATCCGTCGTTGCCGTCACAATGAGGCAGTCGATTCCGTGGAGTTTTTCCGTTGCGAGCAGGAAACCATCTTCGTGCAGATCGGCCTGTTCGAAGAGCTTGGGCGAATCCGCTCGCAATGCAGAAAGTGGACCCAGGACGATGGTGGATTCGCGCGGAAAACCCTTTTCCTCGCGGAGTGTCCGCGCCAGCATTCCGCGCATGCCTCGAATCAGTTCAGCTTTCGCGGAATCGAGCACGGGCGAATCGCCGAGCACGACCACACTCTCGGGCAAAGCCGAAAATTTTTGCGCAACGCTCGTGTCCAGCGGCGCATAGCGCAGCCAAGCGTCTGCTCCAGTTTCCGCGCGCACACACCTCGCCCCTAACCCACACAGAAGCGCGACGCAGATCGTTATGTGCAGGAAACGACGCATGGGATTGCCAGTCTATAGCATTCCAACAGCCTGGCCGTGTTGGGTGGCGAAATCTGGCGTCCTTCACGTGAAACCGAAAGATTCGCCGTGTACGTTAACGGGCCGTGCTATAGTACCAGCCGTTTTTCAGATTACAAGTATCGCTATTTTTTCTCGGAGGTTTGGATGAAGTTTTTTTCTCCCGCCCGACTTGCTATCGCCGCGGCTATGGCGCTCCTCATTTGCGTCCCAACTTTTCTCCGCAGCCAGGCGCAGGGCGTTCCCGGCTACCGCAATCCGAAGCTGCCCATTGAGGAACGGCTCGCCGATCTTCTTTCACGCATGACCCTCGAAGAAAAAGTCGCTCAGATGGAAGGCGTCTGGGAGAACCCGGCGTTCATGCGCACTCCGGAGTCGCGCTTCGTCGATGACAAGGGCACGTTCCTCCCCGACCATGCGGCTATCCTGCTGAAGGACGGCATCGGCCAGATGTCGCGTCCGAGCGAAGTCTCTCACGGCCCACGCGAAGAAGCGGAGTTCACCAACACGCTGCAGAAGTGGATGAAGGAGAATACGCGGCTTGGCATTCCCGTGATGTTTCATGACGAATGCTTGCACGGCCACATCGCCGACAAGGGCACCTCTTATCCCGCGGCGATCGGCCTCGCATCCACCTGGGATCCGGAATTGCTTCACGAGGTTTTCACTGCCGATGCCGCGGAAGCGCGCGCCCGTGGTGTGCAGGAATGCCTCGCGCCCGTTCTTGATCTCGCGCGCGATCCGCGCTGGGGCCGCACTGAAGAAACTTACGGGGAAGATCCCTACCTCGTGTCGCGCCTTGGCGTCGCGGCAATAAAAGGCTTTCAGGGTGATGGCCCCGGTGTCGACAAATCGCACGTCATGGCTACTGCGAAACACTTCGCCGTGCACGGCCAGCCGGAAGGTGGCACCAACGTCGCCCCCGGAAACTATTCGGAGCGCGTCATTCGGGAATATTGGCTGAAACCGTTCGAAGCCGCTGTAAAAGAAGCTCACGTCCACACCGTGATGGCCTCCTACAACGAAATCGACGGCATCCCTTCCCACAGCAACAAACATCTTCTGACCGATATTTTGCGCCACGAGTGGGGATTCAACGGCGTCATTGTCTCCGACTATTTCGGCATCACCGAACTCATTCGCATCCATCACGTCGTCGCAAACAAGGAAGCCGCGGCGCGCATGGCTCTCGATGCCGGCGTGGACATCGAGTTGCCGTTTCCGGACGCCTATCCCACTCTCGTTCAGCAAGTGCACAACGGCACGGTCTCCGAAGCGGCCGTCAATCGCGCCGCCGCGAACGTGCTCCGCGCAAAATTTCTCGCCGGCCTTTTCGATGATCCCTACGTCGATCCCGCCTACGCCGAAAAGATCACTAACAGCCCCGAACATCAGAAACTCGCGCTACAAGCCGCGCGCGAGACGCTTACGCTACTGAAAAACCAGAACAATCTTCTTCCGCTGGAAACCGCCAAGTACAAGCACATCGCCGTCATCGGTCCCAACGCGCACGACGTGCACCTAGGCGGCTACAGCAACAAGCCCGGCCGCGGCGTCAGCATTCTCGACGGCATCAAGACGCGGGTCGGTTCGAATGCCGAAGTTCTCTACGCCGAAGGCACGAAGATCACGGAAACGCTTCCTGACTGGGACGCAGACAAAGTCGAGCTCGGCGATCCCGCCAAAAATGCGCAGCGCATCGCGGAAGCCGTCAAAGTCGCCCAGAAAGCCGACGTCATCATCCTCGTCCTCGGCGACAACGAACAAACTTCGCGCGAAGCCTGGGCGCCCGAACACAAAGGCGACCGCGACGATCTCACGCTACTCGGCAATCAAGACGATCTCGCGAAAGCGATGCTCGCCACGCACAAACCGGTAGTCGTACTTCTCCTGCACGGCCGTCCCAATGCAGTCACCTATCTAGCGGAAAACGTTCCCGCGATTCTCGACGGCTGCTATCTCGGCCAAGAAGGCGGAACGGCCGCCGCTGAAGTTCTCTTCGGAGATTACAATCCCGCGGGCCGGCTGCCCATCACTGTGCCGCGCACCGTCGGCCAAATTCCCGACTACTACTATCAAAAGCCTTCCGCCAAGCGAGAGTATCTCGACGACACCACCAAGCCGCTCTTTCCCTTCGGCTGGGGTCTAAGCTACTCCACTTTCACGTATGAAAATCTCCACCTGACGCCTGATTCCATCGGCCCCGAAGGAACCACCCACGTCAGCGTAAACGTAACCAACACTGGCAAAGTCCCCGGCGACGAAGTCGTACAACTTTACATCCGCGACGAAGTCAGTTCCGTAACGCGCCCCATCAAAGAACTGCGCGGCTTCCACAGGATTTCGCTCAACCCGGGCGAGACAAAAACGGTCGAGTTCTCTCTCGGTTTCGATGAGCTGTCGTTCTTAAATCGCGACATGCACAAGGTCGTAGAGCCAGGTACGTTCAAGATCATGGTGGGCGGGAATTCCGTCGACTTGATAGATACGACTCTGACGGTTGCAGAAAAATAATCACTGTTTCGTGCATTCAGAGCGTGAGCAGTAGCTTGAGGCTTTCGCAAGGAGCGCAGTAAGGCGCGCTCCGAAGGCAATCGTAAATTGAATTTCAAAGGTGAACTATGGCCCAATCTCCAAACGCACCGATGACGCTCGGCATCATTGTTGGAAACCGGGGCTTTTTCCCCGGTCATCTGGCCAGCGAGGGCCGTCGAGACATGATCTCCGCGCTCACGGCCAAAGGCATCAAGCCGATCGTGCTGGAAGAGAGCGACTCGAAACACGGCGCGGTAGAAAGCCGGGAGGACTCCAGAAAATGCGCCGAGCTTTTCAAGAAGCACCGCGAACAAATCGATGGCATCGTCGTCACGCTTCCGAACTTCGGCGATGAACGCGCCATCGCGGACACGCTCCGTATGGCCGACCTCGGCGTTCCTGTCCTGATGCAAGCCACGCCGGACACGCCCTCGCGCATGCTGATCACCGATCGCCGCGATAGCTTCTGCGGAAAAATGTCGGCGTGCAACAATCTGGCGCAGTATGGAATTCCCTACTCGCTAACGACACTTCACACCGAAGCGCCCGACTCCGCAGCCTTCCAAAAAGATCTCGACTGGTTCCTCGCCGTTTGCCGCGTCGTCAAAGGCCTCAAACGGCTTCGCATCGGCGCCATCGGCGCGCGCCCTGCGGCTTTCAACACCGTTCGTTACAGCGAAAAAATTCTCGAAGCAAACGGCATTTCCGTCGAAACGCTCGACCTCTCCGAAGTCATGGGCAGAACCGCCCGCCTCAAGGACGACGACAAAAAAGTGACCGACAGGCTCGCCGCGATCCGCCAGTATGTCTCGACGCAAAGCATCCCCGACGCCTCACTCATAAAAATGGCCAAGCTCGGCGCGGTCATCGACACATGGATGCGCGACACCGAAGTGACCATCAGCGCCATTCAATGTTGGACCTCTCTCGAGGAATTTTTCGGCGTCGTCCCCTGCACGGTCATGAGCATGATGAGTGACCAGGGCCTCTCCAGCGCCTGCGAAGTCGACGTCGCCGGCGTCATCGGCATGCACGCCCTGCAGCTCGCCTCGCAAACGCCCAGCGCGCTCCTCGACTGGAACAATAATTACGCTGACGACCCCGACAAAGCTGTCTGCTTCCACTGCAGCAACCTGCCCAAACATTTTTTCAAGGATGTCCGCATGGACTTTCAGGAAATCATCGCCGGCACCGTCGGCAAGGACAATACCTTCGGCACCTGTGTCGGCCGCGTCAAAAGCGGCCCCATGAGTTTCGCGCGCTTCTCCACCAACGACCGCGCCGGAAAAATTTCCGGCTACGTCGGCGAAGGCGCCTTCACCGACGATCCCCTCGAAACCTTCGGCGGCGCCGGCGTAGTAAAAATCCCGCATCTCCAGAAGCTTCTCCGTTACATCTGCGAAAACGGCTTCGAACACCACGTCGCCGCAAATTTCGCCACCGTAGCCTCTGCAGTCCACGAAGCCACCACCCGCTACCTCGGCTGGGATGTCCACTCTCACTCAGCCTAATCCCGGGTTTGCTGCGCTTGGCCCGCTACGAACAAACCGTCGATTTGACCAGTGTGTTAAAAGTGTGTATTCTTCGATATGAGCAGTCGTGAGGTCATCCAGCGCTTACGAGAAGACGGCTGGTATGAAGTGCGCACGAGGGAAGTCACAAGCAGTCCAAGCACACAGCGAAAAAGGGAAGGGTTACTGTCCCTCAGCCGGTCCGCGACATCCCTATCGGCACGCTTAGAAGCATTGAAAAACAAGCCGGCATCAGGCTGAGGTAAAATGGACTACATCGCCTATCTACACAAAGAAAGCAAATCCGATTTTGGCGTCAGCTTCCCCGATTTTCCCGGCTGCATAACAGCAGGAAAGTCGCTCGACGAGGCTCGCCGCAAAGCTCCCGAAGCGCTGGCGTTTCATATCGCAGGAATGATGGAAGACGGAGAAAAAATTCCCAAGCCGTCCAAGCTCGATGACTTGGCCGGAGACCCCAATAGACAAAATGCGGTAGCTTTCCTGGTGACCACAGACTTCCCAAAATCAAAAACCGTTCGCGTCAATGTTACCGCCCGCGAAAATCAGATCGAGCTTATCGACCGTCTAGCCAGGCAAGCGGGCATGACCCGCTCCGCATATATGGTGCAATCGGCAACGTCAGGAGTCGTCCACAAGAAACGTGATGGATCCCGACGCCGTTTAATAAATGTGTTCTCAAAGCAGGCGAAGCCCAGCAGGACCAAGGGGTAATAGTCAACCACACCCTTTCGTTTCAATAAGCGCGAGATGGACGGATTGCTGGCCAGATTCTTCCAAGTGTACGGGCTGGCCCTTGATCTCATGCGGTTTCAGCCACTCGGGATCAAACCAGTCGGCGTCGTACCCTTCCTCAGGTTCATCGACAGATTCCCAACAGAAGACCTTGTAATCGCCGGGGGTGAGACCGCTCATGGAGAATTTGCCATTCTGATCGGTGGTTGTTGATTTGTACTGCCAGACTACGCCGCGGTGAGGAGGGTCTGGGATAAGCACGACGGTGGCGCCTTCCGCAGGGAGCGAATTGGCGTCGAGAACGACGCCGCTGAGTCGGGCCACGCGAGAACTCATGGTGAGCTCGAGGGAAAGATCGGTGCCAGACTGAACGGTGAAGCCAGCATCGGAGATGGCTGTGCTGCCGTAGCGCGCGGATTTCAAGAAAGAGTTCACCACAGGACCGTACAAATGCACGACGGGCCGGTAGGAGCCCTCGGGCACGTTCTTGAACTGGAATGTTCCATCCGGCTTTATGGCTGGCCGAGAAAAAAAGGGTTGGACTTCTCCCAAGGGCTCCAACCCGACACGAAAATTATCGAGCTCGTTGGCGGGTGTGCCTTCCCACGTGAGGCGGCCGGAGACATCGACTCCGCGCGAAATTGTGATCGTCACGCCGTCCACGTCGGAGATTCCAACTTCCAATTGACGCCGTGCAATGTGCCAGTCATCTGATTCACCGTTTCTGTAACTCGCGGTGAGGTCATAAGAGCCCGGAGGTACATTGCGGAGTACGAAGCTGCCGTCCTTTGGCCGGAAGTTGTCTTCGAGTCCCTGAAGAGCCTGAGCCAAACCCGGGCCTTGCGGATTGAGCGACACTCTTCCCGATGCCGCGAGATTTCCGGGAAGGTCGCAAATCACTCTTCCGCGCACCGTGACGAAGCGAGAGGCGCGCAGAAAAAAATCCACGGGGTGAATTTCATCGCCCGGGCCGACGGATATGGCCTGAGCTTTTGCGGGATCGACCGTGTTGGGGTAATAGCTCGGTAGATAGCCCGTGTTGAGTTTTTGATTGGGAGCAGGCGCATCCCGGTGAAAGGGATCCTCGCGCCGGTAGTTAACCGCAATGTAGTAGCGACCCGGAGCCAAATCGAAAATGCGGAACTCTCCCAGATCATTGGTCAAGATTGGGTCTTCGCCGATCTCCTGCTCCTTTCCCAGCCGCTTGGACGCTCGATAGGTTATTACCGTCGCCTTGGCAATCGGCTCGCCGTCTTCATCGAAGACGTGTCCGGAGATTGCAGCTCTGTGGGCGAGCTTGAAGACTAGATCGGTCATGCGCTGACCGGATGTGAGACTCAGAATTGCCCGAGGGGCGCCGAGCCTCTTTTGGCCGTATACAGCATCCACGTAGCCATCGCGAAAGACCTCTAAATCGTAAGAACCCGCCGGGGTGTCTTCGAAAAGAAAGCGGCCCTGTTCATCGGTGAGGGTGAAGACCGAGAACTCCTCACCGGGGTGGCTCCGCAGAGTCACTCTTGCTTTTTTTAGTGGTTCCCCCGTGTCGAGACGAAGAACTTGGCCCGCGACGGTTGCGCTTTCCTTCTCAGAAGCAGGAGTCGTCGTGGAAGTCTGCGCGGACTGCCCTAAAGTCGGAAATGAGATGAAGAGCAGGAAGCATAAGATGGGAAGCGATCTCATGTTTGTTTGTTGGATCAGCCCGATTAAGTGCCAACCTTATAATCATAATCAGATGAAACCAATCGATATAAAGGTTGGCGCGCGGCCTGGACGCAGCCTGCAAATAGGAATCGTCTTTGACTTTCCGACACATTTCCACAGTCGTATCAAACTACCAAACGCTCCGCCGACTCCTTCCGATCCTTCGACTCCCGCCATACTCATTCGAATCCACCTCTCCCGTTCAAATAACCATGCAGTATACAAAACGGTTCCGATGTACCTCGCCGAGCGCACTCTGGATCGCATCCATGGCGGGGAAGAAAAGACGGTACCGCTCGAAGTTGCGATGAAGCGGCATAGCCTGGAAGATTGAGCTCTCCGCACAGGTCGACCGCGGTCCAGCCAGACTGGACCCACAGCAAAGCAAAAGCATCGTGAAATTTCTCCACGAGCGCGTCGCGCCACTGGACCATCCGCGCAGCATTGGGCAGGCCCTGCACGGCGCCCGCCTCGGCGAGTTTTGGAAATATCGCGTCGGCGACTTCCGTCTAATTTGCAAAATCGAAGACACTCGGCTGCTCATCCTCGTTCTTCGCGTCGGCCACCGGCGAGAAATCTATCGATGAGTGCACCCTTTCATGCTGCTGAGGACCCGGCTTCTACGCATGCGCCGTGCGCGGCACTTCGCTCATCAATTGGTGGATGTTGCCCTCGCTATCCTTGAATGCGGTCATCCACAAATCGTGCGTAGGCATCGGCGCGATCAGCCGCGGCGGCGCGACGATCTCCACGCCATGTCCCACCAGCCGCTCGTAGCCGGCCTGAATATCCGGCACGCGGAAATAGAAGATCGAACTGGGGTGGTCGTACTCCGGCGACGACGCGGTGCCCAGCATCAGCCGCACTCCCCCGCAATCAAAAAACGCCATGCTGGGCACCGTGAACAGCAGCGGCAACCCCAGTACGTCGCGGTAAAAGGCCGTCGCCCGCTCCACGTCCTTCACGATGATCGAAATCTGTCCAATGTTCGTAATTCCCAACGTTGTCGCTGCAGCGCTCATTTCCCTTTACCTCCGGCGGAAGATTAGTTAGCATAGCTAACTATCTTCCATGCCTCCTGTCAAGCGCAAAAACGCCAAGCGCAAAAATCTCCCAGCTCCAAAAGCCTCCTTCGCCCCACCAACAACTCCGCCTGTCACTCCCGCAATCGCCTCTTCGACCGCCGCTCAGGTTGACTCACTACCATCCTCCGCAACCGCTGCCCAAGCCGGCCACTTGGCCGCATCGCAGCCCGCTCACTCGCCAGCTCTTGAAGCAGTCGCCTCCGCCGAACCGTCGCCGCCTTCTCTAACGGCGATGGAAATCGCCGATCAGCTTCACTCCGCCGCCATACATCTGCTCCGCCGTCTGCGGGGCCGCGACCGCGAAACCAGCGTCGGCCCTGCCCAGCTCTCCGCGCTATCCGTCCTCGTATTCGGCGGCCCCAAATCGCTTGGCGAACTCGCCGACGCGGAACAAGTCCGGCCCCCTACCATGAGCCGCATCGTCGCCAGCCTCCAGCGCTCCGGCTTGGTACGCCGGCACTCCACAGAGGACGGTCGCCGCGTCCGCCTCGAAGCCACTCCCAAAGGCGTCAGCCTGATGTGGGAAGCGCGCAAACGCCGCGTGGAGTCCCTTGCCAAAGCCGTGGCGGGGATCCCCGAGAACGAAAAGCAGCAGCTCCGCGAAGCCTTTACGCTGCTCCGGCAAGTTCTGCGAAATCTCTAGCATTTCACCGGGGCCGAGCTTTTTTTCATTGCGAAAAATAAGCGAAGCGGTTGGAGGAGCGTTCGAACTAGGAGGATTGCGAGTAAGGCTGAGAGGAAGAGAATTTCGTGTACTCGACGCCGTATCGAAATACCAGGCCGCCGGAGAGAGGTTCGACGCTGGAACGAAGAGCGCCGTCTCTCCCGGCGAGAATGGCGCGGCTACCTCGATGAAAAAATCCAGCGGGTATTGCTGCAAGCTGTGGAAGCAGACTTCGCCTTTCGAGACGTTTCACATTCGACAATTTCGTCCGCGTGCGCTGGGTGGCGAACGCAGGCGCTGAAACTCACGCGAATGCGAACGTTGCGGCGCTTGTTCAGGGGGCGTCCGTTGGCATCTAACTCCCGCGCCGGAACGTCGCGTGGCTTGGCCGGAGGAACCATGGGTTTCGTCGCAGGTTCGGGTGACTGGAGGACGGCAGTGGCGCTGGCAACTGTTGCAGAGACTTGAATATCGGACAGGGAAGCGAATTCCGAAGTGGTCGATGCAGCGGAGTACGGCGACCGCGCAATTGAGCTAGGCGTATTGTGCCGCAACGATCACAGTCTCGAAAGACTCTGCGAACGCAGGCGCAGGAACATCTAAATGCGGCTTCGATGTTTTCGGTGGGGCGTAAACATAGGCAAGTTGAAAATTGGTTTGGCCAGGCGCGCGGGCGGAGCTGGAAGAGGTTCACCTTCCGCTTTTTTCCATGGCGTTGACGTGCCGCACTCCGCGCAACAGCGCAGGATGTCTCCGTTGACGGAATAGACGTCCTCTTCGATGTCGCCTTGCTCCATCTCCGCGCGCGTTTGGCACATGCTGCATTCGAGGGCAATCTGCCGGTTGGCTGGTTCGAACGGATCGGGAGGAGGAAACTCCATCGGTCATGACTTCAGGATTCACAAGGTCTGCGTGTGTGGCAAAAGTCAGGATCAGGATCGACGAAGGCGACGCCGTAAACGTAGCGGCCCGGTTCGCCACCGATCTGCCCTACGAGGCGGATGGCAGCTTCTTTGGCGGTCCCGACGAGCCGCAGCGTCAAGAGTTCGTCCGGCGAAAACCGATATCGAGTGACAACGCCGGCGCCGTGGCGGCTGAGTACGACGGTTTTCGTTTCTTCCGAAAACACTTTTCCGGTTGTGTCGGTTCCGAGCAGGACGATGAGTAATTCTTTTGCGATGCGTCCGCTTCGGCGTTTTCGTTGCATAGGCTTATGAGCACACGCATTCTCATGGAGAGGGTTCCGGAACGTTGTAGGCAGCTCTCGCTGGTGTTTAGTGGCTCTCCCTGGTTTTTATAAGGCTGCTCCTGTCCTCTCGATTGCTCATCTTTTCAGCTTTATACGCGTGGGAGAAGCAGCGAATGGCGTGGAATAGGTACGTAGGTACTAAAAAGAGCCTCGCGAGGGCAGCGGGAAGTACTGTGAAGATTGAACCGGTCGGCCTATCGACGCACAAGGTGGTGGAGAGCAGAATTGCAACTGTAATCGGGAGTTGGTTGCGGCTTCCGGAGTAAAAAGGTTTGGGCCTGATTGCTCCTGCAAAACGTTTTGCTGCTCGCGAGCGCAGCGGAACGATTCGGAAGAACTGAACTGGCTTCAGGTTGCAAGACCCTCCATCCCCCACGCCCGAGCGGCCGGTCCCCCCACCGGTCGCTCATTTTTTTGGTTTAGAACTTCACAGTCGACAGCTGAAAGTTCAAAGTTGAAAAAGCAGACCGGGATGGGTGTCGGCGATTTGTGCGCCAGGGTTTGTTTTGCATATCGGCGGACAGATATAGAGGGATCGGGCCCCGAGTTTTCGCTGGCGGCTCGAAACATGCGGCAGAGCGGGCACGGCCCTTTGAAGCTCAGGGCAAGCGTGCCGTGCCCCTACGACTTGAGAAGACAAGAACAGGGAGACGCAAATAAAAAGAGGGCCCTAACGGAAAGGCCCTCCGAACTGAATCACTTCAATGACACACTCGCGGGAAGCGAACCTCCCGCACCGGCCAACCACCACGAAGAAGAAAAGCCGAAATGAAAAAGGGGGCTGGTGCAAGCCCCCTTTTTTAAGCTGACCCCCCAAAAAACCGAAACCGAGTCGAGGTTCGGATCCGGCCACCCCGGGAAGCCAATCTTGTAAGTTGGACTAGGAGAGAGCAATAGTTGTGCCAGCCGGGGATCGAGTTGGACGTTTCCTAGAGGTGTTTGATTCAAAAGAATTTATGGGGAAATTGAGTTCGATTGACGAAGAGGGGGGCCACAAGATTCTACAAAATCTCACAGAAAACTTCGAATCCCCTACATTCTTTAGGAGTATTGCATCGAAAGAAACGATGGAGGCGGGGCAGAATGAGAATGGGGGCGCGAACAGGTACGCTCCAAGGAAGCGGATCGACTTGCGAGGTTCGGTGATTCGAGCGGATGTCGGTAACGTTAACGCGGACTCGTTGCCAACTGTAGGCACGGATTCTCGAGCATAGGCCTAGAAGCGAGCTTCAGCCCTTTTCCAACATCACTTCGGTGGACTTAATCACTGCGGAGACTTTGTCGCCCACTTTTAGCTTCATTTCGTCAACGCTGCGCTTTGTGATTACGCTTTCGATCAAGTTCTTCCCGACACGCATGACCACGTGAGCCATGACGCCGCCGAACTGGATTTCAATAACCTTCCCTTCGAGACGATTCCGCGCTGAAAGAGTCATGTAGCTAGGATACGCTTGGCTATTCGAGTAGTCCAGAGACCGACAATCTGAATGAATTGATCAGGGGCAAGTTTCTCAGGTCGCCCAGAAGACTCGACCCAAGTCCACTCCGCAATCGGAACTAACCTGCCACCGGGAAAGCCTATTAGATGGCGGCGGTGGCGTGGCGCCAGCGGCGCCAGACTAGCCAGGCCGGAATAAAGAACAAGAACAGCCAGAAAGCTAGGACTGGGCCGTATTCGGCGAAGAAAAGAACGATCGAGAGAAGGGTGTCGGCGACGTTGCGGTAGCCGTTGACGGCGGCGTTGTGGATTAGCTTGGAGATCGCGGGGGCGGGGGAGTCGAGCTTGGCTTTGTATTCTTCGGAAAGTTTCAGGTCGATGGTGGCGAAGTCGACGCGGTGCTCGAGGTTTTTTTGTTCAGCTTCCATTTGTTCGATTTCGCCGCGGACCCGGGCGATTTCCTGTTCGACTTCTAGGACGTCGCTGATTTTTCCGGTCCGCTGCGTGAGGATGGCTTGGAGACGTTGCTCGGTTTCGCGGGAGTTTTTGAGGCGCGCTACGAGGTCGGCGTGTTGTTGGGTGACTTCTTCGCCGTTTTGGGTTTCTTCTTCCACGCGGCCGAGAGATTTTAGTTCGGCGAGGGCGGCAGAGAGTTGCGGCGCGGGCATGCGGAGAGAGGCTTGGATCGTGCGCGCAGCACCTTGCGGCGTGTTGACGGCAAGGTTTGCAGAGTAGCCGTTGTGGCGAGCGACGATGGCATCGAGCGAGGCGCGCGAGGAATCGAAATCCTTAACGAGAATGGCCAGCGAAACGGTGCGGGCAATCATTGGACCAGGCGCCAAAGAAACGAGTTGCTGAAAGTCCCGACCGTTTACAGGCTTGGCTTTTTCCGGGAGCATCCCGTAAACGGCTCGGGGACTCCCCGCCGACATGGGGACGGACGACGCAAAAGAATCATCCATGGAGGCACGTCGGGCTGCATCTTGTTGTTCTTGCTCCGAATTGACTCTCGCGAAGTCGACTGGTGGGCTGTTTCTTGCTTTCGCCTTCCCCTGAAGTTGGGTGAGCACGCTAGCTTTCTCCGCGACCGACTGAGATCGATGCAGGGTCGGCACTGAAATGCTGACGAGAAAGACCGCGGCAGCAGCCGCGACTGTGAGTCCTCCGATCCATTGTTTTCGAGTCCAGTGAATGCGTGGAAACGCATTCGGGGTTGCCGACGCTGGGTGTGCCACAGACTTGGCAACGTTGCTTTCCAATTGCGCGGGGACGGAACCGACGACCCAACTGGAGATCGATTGCGAGGTGTTGCGAAGCGAGGTCATGAGGTTTTGGCAGGCGGCACAGGACTCAATATGTGCTGATACGGACTGGGCCTGGTCGGGCGAGAACTCGCCGTCGAGGTGGGCCATGATTTCTTCTGGGGCGAATGGATGTGGAGTGGTGCTCATAGACGGATGCCTTTCTGTGGGATTGTTTGCAAGGCGCTCGGCAGGGCGACTTGCTCGGCGGATTGCAGGGTTTCGTTAGAGGGCGGCACGGCGGATGGCTCTAGCAGATTGCGTAGCGCGGTGCGGGCGCGGAAGAGGCGGGAGCGGACGGTGTTGATGGGGAGCTGGAGGAGGTCGGCGATTTCGGCGTAGCTGAGTTGCTCGAATTCACGGAGGAGGAGGATTTCGCGGTCAATGCGGTCGAGCTTTTCGACGGCACGGCGCACCCAGAGGCCGGATTCGGTGGAGTCTTGTTTGGCGGGATCGGGAATGCTCTTGGTCTGGCCGAAGAACGTGGCGCGGAAGGCGGATTTGCGGCGATGGGCGCGAAGGATTTTGAAGGCGATGGCGTAGAGGTAGGTGCGGAAGAGCGCGCGGGGTTCGTAACGGGAGGCGGCGCGGAGGAGGATTAGAAAGGTCTCTTGAGAGAGTTCTTCCGCGTGATTGGTATCGGCGGTGCGGCGGCGGAAGAAGCCGTAGATGGGTTGTTTGTAGCGGAGGAAGAGTTCGTTGAAGGATTCGGCGGAGCCTTTGGAGAAGGCGAGCATGAGGTGCTCGTCACTGGCGGGGCTGGCTGGGAAAGCGGGCGTGGGCGGCGTGTCATTCATGGGGGTGGGCTTCAGAGCCTCCGAGTTTAGAACGAGAGCTGGGAGCGCGTCTTCCATGAATGGTGGCCGAACCTCCACTAACGGTAATGTCGCGAGCTGGGGGAAAGTTCCCTCGGAGAGAGAAAAAGATAACGCGGAGACACAGAGTGCGCTGAGACGCGCAGAGAAGACAAAACAATCCTGTGGGTTTAGGCGGGGGAAAATAATACTTGACATATTCCTATATGGGAATGTATTGTAGGGCCATGGCACGAGCGGCTACCACTTCTGACGCTTTTAATGCTGTGGCGGAGCGACGGCGGAGAGAGATACTCAACTATCTGGCTCTGCAGGAGCGGCCGGTGGGGGAGATTGTGGATGCTTTGGAGATGGGGCAGCCTTCCGTTTCGAAGCATCTGCGCGTCTTAAAGGATGTTGGGTTGGTGCAGGCGCGAAGGGATGGGCGGCAGATGTTTTATAAGACCAATGCAGAGGCGATTCGGCCTTTGCATGACTGGGCGGGGACGTTTGAACGGTATTGGAAGCATCAGTTGATGCGGGTGAAGGAACGGGCCGAAGAGAAGAGCGGGGCGGTGAAGAAGGATTAAGGGATTGAAGGATTTCGGGCTGGGCCCTGGAAAAATAAACTCTTTGAGGAGGAACGATGAGTTCGATGGCAACAGCAATGGTGGCACTCGATAGCTTGACGCTGAATATTGTGCAGGAAATTTATGTGAAGGCTTCGCTGGAGGTGACGTTTGAGACGCTGCTGGAGCAGCTTGGGCCGGGGAATGAAGTGTCGAACGGGACCCCGATGCCGATGAAGCTGGAAGCTTGGCCGGGCGGGAGGTGGTTCCGGGATTTGGGAGATGGGAACGGGCACTTCTGGGGACACGTGCAGGCGATCAAGCGGCCGACGCTGCTGGAGTTTACAGGACCGATGTTCATGTCGTATCCGGTGAGCTCCAATGTGCAGTACCGGTTGAGCGAGACGGAGGGCGGAACAATGATCAAGTTTCATCACACGGCGCTGGGATTGATTCTGGACGAGCATAGAAAAGGCGTGACGGGCGGATGGGGGACGATCAACGAGCGAGTGCGGAAAGTGGCTGAGGCGCATGGATCGTTCGCAGCCGGAGGCGGGAAGAAGCAGTAGCAAGCACAGGGATCGCGATTCAGCTTCCCTTCCAGCCCGCAGGAATCAAATTTCGGAAGAAAAGGAGAGTCAACATGCCGATTGCAGAAGCAATGCTCGCAGAGTTTGAAGTACAAGCACCAGTCACACGGAAGTTTCTTGAGCGGCTGCCGGAAGATAAGTTGGGATGGAAGCCGCACAACAAATCCATGTCTGCCGGGCAGCTCGCCTACCATCTCGCTTCCGTGCCGGGCGGAATCGTTCGCTTCGTGCAAAACAATCCGGCGCAAGCTCCAGAGTCTTTTCATTTTCCGCAGCCCGCGAGCCGACAAGAGATCCTCAAGACGCTGGAGGAAAGCATCGCGACGGTGCGGAGCCTATTGCCGAAATTCGATGACGCGGCGATGAAGGAGAGCTGGCGCATGGTTTCTGGCGGACGGGATCTGTTTGCGCAACCTCGAGGGGAGTTCTTGCGCGACGTGATGCTGAGCCACTGGTATCAACACCGCGGACAATTTAGCGTGTACCTGCGAATGCTCGACGTGGCCGTGCCGGCGAGCTGGGGACCGAGCGCGGACGAGCCTCCCGCTTTCGTGCAAAAGGCTCGATCAGCCTAGTTGGTTCGCCTTTAGGAGGAGTGTATGTGTCCTGCGTGCATAGCGACAACGGCAATGCTGATCACATCAGCGGTTTCAGCGGGCGGAGTGGCGGCGGTGTTGGCGAACAAGCTTCGCTGGAAAGAAATCGCGAAGAGAATGTTTCGAAGATAAGAAAAGGAGAAGACATGGGAGCGACACACGAGGAAGTGAACTTGATGCTGCATTTGTATGAGTTGAGGAGAGAGGCGAAGCTGCGGGAAGCGCGTGAGTGGATGTCGGTGAATTTTCATCCCAAGAGTCCCGAGGAGGCGATGCGGCTGACGCCTCCCGGAAGTAAAGAAAACGCCTACATGCGGATGGTGATGGGCTACTGGGAGATGGTGGCGAGCATCGCAAACCGCGGGCTGGTGGATGAAGAATTGTTGTTTGAAAATTCGGGCGAGCAATGGGGAGTTTGGGAGCAGGTGAAGCCGCTGGTCGGTGCGTGGAGGACGATGTTTGCGAATCCACAGTTTCTGGGGAATTTGGAAGAGCACTGCAAGCGGCTGGACGCGTGGAGAGAGAAGCGCAATCCGGGATCGGTCGAGGCATTGCGCAAGGTTTACGCGCAAATGAGCGAAGCAGTGCAGGAAAACAAGGCGCACGCGGCGAGCAACTGACGGCGAAATTGAGTTGATTAGCGTGCGGGAGCTTGTGAGGCATGAAGCTGTGGGCTTCCACACTTTCTGAGTGGTCGAGTAGAAATTCTTAAGGAGGAGAAGTCATGAGTCAGAGCACGATCGAAAATCCGAAAGTCGTTTCGCAAGAAGAGTGGGTCGAGGCGCGAAAAGGGCTGCTGGTCAAAGAAAAGAATTTGACGAGGCAGAGAGACGCGCTTGCTGAGGAGAGGCGCAAATTGCCGTGGGTGAAGGTCAACGCGAAGTATGAATTTGACACGCCGAGCGGGAAAAAGAGTTTGGCGGAATTGTTTGGTGGTAAGAGCCAACTGGTGATCTACCACTTCATGCTGGGGCCGGATTGGGAGCAAGGGTGCCCAAGCTGCTCCCTGCTGGGAGATCACATGGATGGCATGGGGATCCATCTGGCGCAGAGAGACGTGCGGTTCATGATTGTTTCAAGGGCACCGCTCTCGAAGATAGAAGAGTTCAAGAAGCGGATGGGATGGAAGTTTCCGTGGGTCTCTTCTTTCGGGAGCAAGTTTAATTTTGATTTTGGCGTGTCGGTGACGAAAGAGGACGTGGGGAAAGAGACCGTCTACAACTACGCGACAACCAAGTTCCCTAGCGACGAGCGGCCGGGGATGAGCGTGTTCTACAAGAACGCAAACGGCGAGGTGTTCCATACGTATTCGATGTATGGGCGCGGGCTGGAAGACCTGATGGGCTTGTATGTGGTTCTCGACCGAGTTCCGAAAGGGCGCGATGAAGCGGGTTTGCCGCACGGAATGGCGTGGGTGCGGCATCACGACCTGTATCCGGAGAGCAACATCGTTGAGGTGAGGAGCGCGAAGGGCTAAGCAAGGTCTGTAGTCAAAAGGTCTGTAATCTACTTGGTGCCCAAAAGCTGCCGAAAGTCCAGGCGGCCGTTTGGGCACCGTCTTTTTTAGGCGCCGATGGAGGAGCGGAGGGCGTTGGCGAGAGATTGGCTAAAGCGCTGGACGTCGGCGTCGTGTTCGGCTTCGACCATGACGCGGGCGAGTTGCTCGGTGCCGGAATAGCGGAGGACGACGCGACCATTTTCGCCGAGTGCGGATTGGGCTTCGGCCAGGGCGCGGGAGACTTCGGGAAGAGTTTCGAGCGGGGGCTTGGATTTCACTTTTACGTTGACAATGATTTGCGGGTAGTCCTTAAGGCCTTCTACGAGCGATTCGATTTTCCCGTGCATGGAAACGAGCGAGGCGATCTTTAGGGAGGTAAGAAGGCCGTCGCCGGCTGGGCTGTCTTCCAGAAAAATGACGTGGCCGGATTGTTCGCCGCCGATGACGTTGCCGCTGCGAAGCATTTCTTCGAGGACGTAGCGATCGCCGACGGAAGCGCGGGCGAGCGTGATGCCTTCGCTGGCCAGAACGCGCTCAAGGCCGAGATTGGACATGGAGGTGGCGACCACACGATCGCCTTTGAGTTTGTTTTGGGATTTGAGGTGACGGGCCACGGCGAGGAGAACGCCATCGCCGTTGATGATTTTGCCGGTTTCGCAGACAAAGAGGGCGCGGTCGGCGTCGCCGTCAAAGGCGACACCGAGCTGAGCGCCCTCGGAAAGCATGCGTTTTTGCAGCCCATCGAGATGGAGCGAGCCGCAGCCAGCGTTGATGTTGCGGCCATCGGGAGAAACACCCATCGAGACGACATTCGCGCCGAGAGAATGAAAGAGTTCGGGGCCCAGCTTGTAGGCGGCGCCGTTGGCGCAATCGAGGACAATGCGGAAACCGGAGAGTTTGGCTCCGGGGATAACGCGGCTACGAAGAAAATCGAGATATTCAGCGTCGAGAGAGGCGTCGGCCACGAGGAGAGGCGGGGTTTTCTGCGGGGGATGGGTGCGATGCTTGAAGATGTCCGCTTCGAGGATTTCTTCAACAGAGTCCGGGAACTTCATACCTGCGTGGGAGAAAAGTTTTACGCCGTTGTCGTGGTACGGATTGTGGGAGGCGGAAATGACGACGCCGGCTTGAAAATCATTCTGGCGGACGAGGCAAGCCACGCCTGGAGTGGTGATGATTCCGGCAAAGGCGACCGAGGCGCCGGCTTGCGCGAGGCCAGCGGCTAGGAGAGCGGCAATGTGGGGCCCGGATTCGCGCGTGTCCATGCCGATGAGAACGCGAGCAGCGGCGTGCTCGCGTAGCAAATAGGCGGCGAGAGAATGGCCGGTGGCGAAAAGAGTGGCGTCGTCGAGAGGCGGTGTGCCGGGAACGCCGCGAATGCCGTCGGTTCCGAAAAGTTCTTTGGGCATGAGAGGTTAGCGGCCAAAACCTGAAGGACCGACCATACGAAAGTTTAGCATACGCCCTGGAAGAGGCTCGTAGCGGCGGTTGCGCGAGTTCGCTTGGGTAAACACGCGGCAAGAGGCTTCCGCGGCGCACTGGTTCGAGCGCTCCTGGAAAGCAATTCACGATACGAAACGCGGGCGAGCGATGGCGTCACGAGTTTGCATGAGTATGCTAACGTGAAGGGAACGGAGTGCCTCGTGCCCGAGATAGAGACGCCAACATCCACAGTTCGAATCGCCGGTTCTACGTTCAGTTTGCGGATTCTCGCGGCAGCTATCATCCTGCTGTTCTTCTATTACGCAGCAGGCGTCGTGATTACAGTGCTGCTCTCGATCTTGCTAGCGTACTTTCTCGATCCCGCGGTGGAACTGCTGGAAAGAATGCACTTGCCACGCACCGTGGGCGCAATGGTGATGGTGCTTTTGTTGATCGCGGTCTTAGTGGCGGTCGGCTACGCATTGGGATCGCGAACGGAAGATTTTGCGGCGAACTGGCCGAAATACAGCGCGCTGGTGAGGCAAGCAGCGGGAGCAGTGGAAGGCAGAATTAGCGGACTGGAAAAGCAGGTCACGCCGACAGAGCCAGGGGTTGGTGCACAACAACAGGGGGGCGAGCACCCGGAGGCAGCTGCCCTGCGCGCGATGTTATTCCGCGGAATTGGATCTCTCTATGCGCTGTTTCTGGAAATTACGTTTGTACCGTTCTTAGTGTTCTTTATGCTCGCGGGAAAACGGGAGGTTTGGCACGGAACGCTACAGCTGTTTCCAGTGTCGAAACGGACGCAAGTGAAGGAGACGCTGGAGGATTTGCGGGAAGTTCTGCGGGATTATCTGGCGGGAATGACACTGCTGACGTTGATAGTGATTACGGCGAGCAGCGCGTTCTTCTGGTTTCTGGGGCTGGACTTTCCGGTCCTCACGG
>Ga0207136_1039_pt1 | contig 30940 bp, 30 predicted proteins | sample Alteio_BWMinHeat_8_FD_153552 | JGI IMG/M metagenome (GOLD analysis project Ga0207136, IMG submission 153552) | Enriched cells from forest soil in Barre Woods Harvard Forest LTER site, Petersham, Massachusetts, United States -... | ecosystem: Environmental > Terrestrial > Soil > Temperate forest >...
GGGCGCAGGTGGATAATCTGAAGACTGCGTTGCGGCAACTGGAGCAGAAGCTCACCGAAGCCCAGGCCAAGGCTGATCTGCTGATCGCGCAGCATCGCCGGGCGAGAGCCGTAGGCAAAGCCAGCGACGCGAAGATGGTTGCCGGCAACGGATCGAGCGCCGCCGCCTTCGACCGCATGAAAAACAAGGTCGCGCACAGCGCAGCCCTCAGCCAAGCGAAGTCCGAGATGGCCGCCGACAACATGGAAGAGCGCCTGGCCGCGCTCGAAAAAGAAGATCGCATCGAGCAGTTGCTGGTGGAGCTGAAGGCCAAGCGCGGGGCGTAGATTGTGCAGGGCTTGTGTGGGGCGGACGCCCTCGTCCGCCAAGCGAAGGAAAAGCTTGACGTGTGACCTTGCGGCAGCGGACGCGGAAGGAAGAAAAAATGACAGAGAAGTCCAATAGATCGCGGGCCTTTGGAATGGTGATTGGCATTGTCGTTCTTGTGCTCGCCTTGCTGTGGAAACGTCTTCTGCGCTGAACGCAGGGCATGAGGAATCCGACGAGGGATGAACGTCGTCAATCGTCATGGTCCGCTCGCGATGACAAGTTTAAGAAAGCACCGCTCGGGACGAAAATGTAACGGGTACACGAGGGCTACACTCGCGTCAAGGCAATGTTTTTACATCTTCTTGACGCCGTGGTGACACATTGCATCGACTCCGCTTCTAATATCCCACGGAGCAAATCCGTTTTCTTTTAGTCCATCTGTTCTAGTCCGATCTGGTTCCAGTCCGAGCTCGGAGACGCAATGACACGCCACACATTCCAAAGGTTACAACTCACTTCGTAGGTGCCCTGTCCAGCGATTGCTGGGCGCAACAGCCGCCAGCTCTGTTCAAATTGATAGGAGGGAAAATGAAATCCAGAAAACTGATCTACGTTGCGGCGCTGACATTGTTTGCTGCCGCGTCGACGGCCATGGCAAGCAGCAAATGGTATGTCGATGGGAAGCACGGCAGTGACAACAACAACTGCAAGTCACGCCAGCACGCCTGCAAAACTATTTCGAATGCCCTTTCGCTTACCTTGCCGGGTGATTCCATCTTTGTCGCCCCCGCAACCTATCACGAGACTCTCTTCATCTACTTCAACCTGGAGATTATCGGTTCCGGTGCGAAGACAACGATTGTGGATGGTGGGGGCGTTAACAGCCAGGTCGTCGTGGTTGGCTCCGAACCCAAAGTCCAAGTCACGCTTTCAGGGATGACCGTCCGCAATGGAGCTGGAGAGGAAGACGGCGGCGGAATCTACAACTGCTTCGGCACGCTGACGGTCATCGACAGCATCATCACGGAAAATAAAATCAGCAGCGGGCATGGCAGCTTCGGCTACGGCGCCGGGATCTACAACTGTCCGAGCAGCACGCTGACCCTCATCAATACCACCATCAGCAACAACAGTGCGTTAATAGGTGGCGCCATCTGCAACGGTGGCATGCTGACGATCAGCAATAGCGCGTTTAGCGGGAACGTCGCGCGCCAGCACGAGGGTGGTGCCATCGCCAACTACGGCACCCTGACCATCTCGAACAGCACCTTCAGTGGGAATATGGCGCGAAGCTCCCTGCTCGGCAGTTTGGCCGGTGGCATCCTGAATGGGGGATTGTTCCAGTCGTCGGGGATACTCGAGATCAACAACAGCACGCTCAGCGGAAATGTCGCACGCGGAGGAAAGGGCGGCGGCATCTTCAACGTCAAGGGGAGCACGGTGGTGGTTCAGAACAGCATTGTTGCGAACAATACGGGGGGAGACTGCAGCGGCACGGTGACCTCCCATGGCTACAACCTGAGCAGCGATAGCACCTGCGATTTCGATGGCTCAGGCGATCTGAACGCCACCGATCCCAAGCTCGGAAGCTTGCGGAACAACGGCGGACCGACAAAGACTTTGGCGCTACTTCCCGGAAGCCCGGCTATTGATTCCGGCAACCCGAGTGGCTGCACCGATGGCAAAGGTCATCTGCTAAAGACCGATCAGCGCGGCAAGCCTCGTCACGACAAGGAGGACACCGGCGGCTGCGACCGAGGAGCATATGAACGTCAGAAGGACTAGCGTGGAACAATCTAGCCACAAAAGGAGCAATTTATGAGATACGCTGCACTGTTGGTCGCGACGGGACTCGTCGCGCTCGCCACCGGAATGTTCGCAGCAGAGACGCCCTCGTCTTTCAGGGTCGACGAAGTTTGGTCGGCGTCGCAAGGCGATCCGGGGCTCTTCCAATTCGAAATATTCCAGCTTCCAAAGAGATCAGGGCCGACATTTCTCTTGAAGGGAGCGGACGGCAACCTCTGGTTCTCGAGTATCGACCGGCACGAGATCGCCCGCTTCGATATTCGTCGGCGGCAGCTTCGCACTTTCCCGCTGCATCCGACCAGCCAGGTGCTGGTCATGTCCAATGGGCCGGATGGCAACGTCTGGTACGGCGACTTCGACGGCAATCGCGGCGTCATCGCGAGAATTACCCCAACCGGAAAAATCACTGAGTTTGTGATGCCGCACGGCAGGGGCGCGGCCGGGCTTGGCCCCGGCCCGGACCACAATATCTGGATCACCGAAGGTGTCAACGACCGCATCGCCCGATTTGACCTCCGTACCCATAAGTTCAGGGAGTTCAAGCTGCCGCATCCGGCAAGCGGACCTTGTAAAGTCGCGGCCGGTTCGGATGGCGCGCTCTGGTTCACCGAACTTGGCGCCGGGCGAATCGGACGGATTACGATGGCCGGGGAGATAACCGAGTTCGAGGTCCCCACAAAAAATGCCTGGCCTTTCATGATCGTCAGCGGGCCGGATGGGGCGCTTTGGTTTACGGAATACAACATGGGCAAGATTGGACGAATCACGACCAGCGGCGAGTTCACGGAGTTCAAGACCTCTGGTGTGGGGACGGCGCCGATGCACATCGTGGTCAACCCCGACAAGAATCTCTGGTTTACCGAGGCCGGCGGCAACGCGCTGGGCCGCATCACGATGGGCGGCGAGCTGACTGAATTCTCGTTCGGGAGACCTTATACGAATCCTGATGGAATTACCGTGGGCTCCGACAAGCGCATCTGGTTCACGCAGTTTGCAGCCAACGCCCTCGGCGCGGTTCTGTCGCCGAGATAAGCCCTGATCGCAGTTGTTCGAGTGGGCTGGCCTGAGCCAGCCCTCACTTAAGAAACGAGCCATAGGATGACGTTTCAACAAATTGTCCATCCCGTCCCACCAAGGCACAACAAATGGCATCATTTGATGCTATAATCAGTGCTTGGATTTCCTATGAGAACAACGCTTGCGCTGGATGACGATCTCGTACGCATTGCCCAGGAGTTTACTGGGGTAGCGGAGAAAACAGCGTTGATTCGTGAAGCGCTAAAAGCCCTCATTGAGCGGGAGAGCGCGCGCAGATTGGCGTCGCTGGGAGGCACAATGCCGAAGTTGAAGAATGTTCCGCGCCGCAGAGGGCGGGATTGATTCTCGCCGATACATCGATTTGGATCGACCATCTCCGCTCCGGCAACAAAGAAATGCGCAAGCATCTTGACCAAGGGCAGATTGTGATCCATCCCTTTATCATTGCGGAACTCGCTCTTGGATCGCTGCGGAGGCGTGCCAACACGCTTGCCCTGCTTGATCTTTTGCCTGACGTGAGAGTGGCGCAGTTGAGCGAAGTGCGGCTAATGATTGAGAGTTTCCGTTTGTACAACCTAGGCATCGGTTTGACGGACGCGCACCTGATAGCTTCTGTTCTTATCAATTCCCCCACGCTTCTGTGGACAAGAGACAAGGGGCTCCGCAAGGCTGCTGAAGCTCTTGGCGTTCACGCCAGTCTGGCTTGAGAAACAGCGCTAACTGCGGGCTGCAACGAAGTTGCTTCCCGACCTCCACCATAGCTCCAGAGGCAAGTTTTTCCTCTTGTTCAATCTGCGCACGTATTCGGAGTCATGCTCGGAAGGAGCGGAGTCCAGTACAATGAGCCACCGGTCCGCCGGGGTGCGCCAGCCATAGTAGTTATATTCGAGTAGTTGTCCCAGTGCCTCTCGGATGGCAAACGTCGGTGTCAAGCCATGATCATATAACTGAAAGGCTGGCTACTCCGGCACGCTAGCTGCCATCGGTGCGATGGCTAATCCAGGCTGCCAGTGAAGCCTTCCCGCACGTAGTGGAAGAAGATCGAGGTCGACGTGTGTCCGTCGGGCAGTGGGTCGCGGGAGTGCGGCAGTTTGCAGCCGCGGTAGAGCAGGGCATCCCCGATGGCCTGGAAGACCGTAACCTTGCCTGATTGCTTGTGCAGGTGAAGCGGCCAGGGAGTTGCCTTGCGAGGCTCGGGCGAGTAATCGAGGCAGAAGGTAACACTGAAGTCGCACTGCTCGCGGTCGGTGTGCTTCTCCAGCATGGCCCCCGGCTGGTAGGAAGCCAGATACACGTAGGATGGCTTTAGCGATTCACCGGCGAATGCGGACAAAGTGGCCGTTAGCTGTTGATGAAAAAAACGTGCGACGGGGTCGTTGTAAGCGATGTAGCGAAGCGGGCTTTGTCCATCCCCGAGGCGAAGTTTTCCAGTGCGGAGTTGGTGACGGTAATAACGCCGCAAGGCCGCGATGTGGAAAGGATGAATAAGGCGGCCGACCGGAGCATAGCCTTGCTGCTGGAACGGAGGGGCAGTGACCGAAACGATATCAGCCCACTGCCGGCGTCGAAGGGAAGCGAAGCCGTCCGGCACTAGAACGTTTGCCATGACCAGACTGAGGCGGGCTTGCGGCGAAAGTTTCGACGGAGCGGGATCGCCGGGTTGTGCGCCCGAGAGTATCGCTCTAAAGTCGTGACCCAGCCAGAAGGGTTGCAGAGCTTGGTTTCCCGGATCTTGGATCCAAAGCATTTCGCTTTCCGCGGCGAAACCGGCGGTTGGAGCTGCTGCCGGCAGTTCGCCGCCTCGGGTGAAGAAGCAATCGGGATTCAAGAAAAGCGGACGATCAGACAGACCCTCCCAGTACTCTGGTCGGAGGAGACGTTCTGGCACCAGATGGTCCGGCTGATCGTCCAGGCGGCAATGGAAGAGCGATCGGGGAAGCTCGTTGTCCCGATTACGGCCCGCAGGTGCGACCGCGAGCTGCTCAATCCACGCCAGCCAAGCCGCGTCTTTCATTTGTGAATCCATCCATTGACCGTGAAACGGCTGTCGGCGAAGGTCCCGGACGGACATTCGACGGGGGTGATTTCGTGCGAAAGCCCACTGGCGAAAAGCACCAGTTGGTTCTGCTCGGGCACTATGGTCCGGTAGTTGGCGGTGGGGACATAGTTATCGTTTTCCCGCCGCGAATCGTAGATGCGCAGCTCGCCGCCGCTGAACTGTTTGGGCTCGCGATGAAAGAAGTAGACGAAGGTAATTTCTCGAGCTGCGACCGCTTCCGCCCCGTTGTCGCTGTGGCAGTGGAAGAAGTCGCCGTGGTTGCTGGCCGTGGTTTGAGTTTCGACGCGTGAAATAGGGAATGAATCGCGGCCCCATTTCTGGAGGACCCGGGGCAAGCAGGTCAGAAGACGATCCACGATCAACCTTTCATGCCCGCCCATGTCCATGAGTACGCGTGACCGGCGGTGTTCATAGTCGACGGCGCCGCCAGTGACGCCGGGCGACAGAACCTCGCTGGTCTCAAACCGTATTTCCTGTTCGAGAACGTATTGCCTTAGCGTGTTCAGCTCGGTCGAGGTCAGGAACTCGTCGAGCACCACGCACTGAACGGGCAAAAAGTCCGCCGGCTCCAGCACGGCGACTCCTCCCGTACCTGGTTGGGCGGCAGTGGTTGCGAATGAGATGGACGGCGGGCTGGTGCCCGGCGGACGTGGTTGGTTTTGTCCCGGCGACGGCGGGCTAACCGGCGGTGATCCGGCGCTGATAGGCGGAGGGCTGGTACCCGGCGGACGCGGAGCGTTTGGGTCCGAAGGAGCGGGCCCCGGCGGCGGAGTTCCCGGAGTGCCGGCACGAATCACGCTTCTCTTCGGAAGACTCGAAGACGACGCTAACTGCTGCTGGAGCAGTTGCCGGGTAAGGCTTTCCCCCAAGACTCCGAGGGCTCGTTCGGCGATGATTTCTCCGACGGTTCGAGTGATTGCCTCAGTGACGGCATTTTCCGGGGCGCTCACTTGGGTTTGTGTACGCTGCAGTAAATTGGCCAACAGCTCTCTCTCGGGCACGCTGAGAATGCGTTCGTCGCACAACAGGGTGCTGGAGAGAGTGTCGATCATCTCTCGTGCTGTCATTGGACTCCTCCCGGAGCAAACACACGAATGCGGGGACCGGGCAGTCCGGGAAGCGAAGGGGAGACCACGCTAGCAAAAAAAATTGCGAAAGGGAAGTGCTAATTGAGCGTGCGGAATCGAATCTTGAGGAAAACAGGTTCGATTTGCGGTTCGGACTACTTTTCCGCCATCACTCCGACGAGAGAGTCGAAGATCTTGAAGCCGTCGGTGCCGCCAAGTTCCGGCTCGCTTGCGCGTTCAGGATGCGGCATCATCCCTAGGACGTTCCGGCCAGGACTGCAGATGCCCGCAATATTGTCCAGCGAACCGTTTGGATTGGCATCCATGGTGATGTCGCCTTGCAGGTTTGAATAACGAAATACGATTCGCCGGTCGCGCTGCAGTTCGGACAGAGTGGCGTCATCGCAGAAGTAGTTGCCCTCCATGTGTCCGATGGGGATGGTGAGCACCTCGCGCTCGCGGCAGGCGTGAGTGAACGGAGTATCGGCGATCTCGACTCTTACCTGGACTGGCTTGCAAACGTACTTCAAGCCCACATTGCGCATCAAGGCTCCGGGCAGCAGACCGGACTCGCATAAAATCTGGAAGCCATTACAAATGCCCAGCACCAGTCCGCCCCCTTCGGCGAACTTTCGTACCGATTCCATGACGGGAGAGAACTTGGCGATGGCACCTGTGCGCAAGTAATCGCCATAGGCAAAACCGCCGGGAACAACGACGGCATCGCAGTTTTCGAGATCATGCGATTCGTGCCACAGGAATGTGACCGGCTGTTTCGCCACCTGCTGGACGGTCCAATACGCGTCGTGATCGCAGTTCGATCCGGGGAAAATGATGACGCCGAATTTCATCCGCGTCTCCTCGCTGAAGGATTATGCTCCGAGTTTAACATGGCGGAAAAGCCAGGCTGCCTGCGTCTTTGAAGTACGGCAGGCAGCCTGCACCACTGCGCTTAGCTCAAAATGAGTCATCCAGAAGCGGTGGAAGCGGAGGGGGCATAAGGTCGGCTCCTGGTCCCGGAGGAGGCCCGCCGGGCGGCAGCTTCTTGTAGAAGAAGTGCTCGGTCGGACCGCCTCGCTCCTCGCGGATGGACTTGAGTTGGCGCCATTGTTCCACGGACAACACTTTGCGCAGATCGAGATTCATCATGGTGTACTCGCGCTCCAATTTACCGCGCGCGGTCAGGACCTGGTCCACCTGGGTCCCTACTTGACCTTCATTGGGGATGTCGGCGTCGAGAAGATTTTGCAGCTTCAGATCTTCCTTTTCCATTTCCGCGCCATAGTCAACCAGCTTCATCTTATGATCGTAGAAAATCTGATCCAGCTGCGTAATCTGGCCCTCGGTGAGCTGCAATTTTTTGGCAAGGTTCGAATCCTTCCACCACTTGCCCATCTCACTGCGGATCATGACCTTCCCGCCACTTTGCCGCACGAAGACCTGGTTCTGCGGAGGAGGAACCGGCGGTGGCGATTGCGCCAGCGCCGAAACCGAGATTAGGAATACGAACACGTAGCAGAACTTACTCATCTTCATTTGCGCGATCTTCACTTTGGCAACCTTCATTTCGATTCTCCTTGGAAACGTGATGGGATTGGGACTGGCTGATTGCTGCCGCTGATTTCGTCGGCAAGCATCGCGGCGGGTTCCAGGGCTTGAGGAACTCCGTTTTGGACGCTTTGCTCGACCGCTACTAGCAGCTCCTGGTCCGGATCAGTCTGTGCTCTCGACGGTCGCGGAGCGGGGCTGGTGTGGAGAAGGAAGATTGCGAGCAGGACGAGCGCGAATGCCCCGGCCCAGCCGCTTACGATTCGAGCGGACGAGCGTTCCGGCGTGCCCGCAATGCGCGTCCGTATTGCTGCCCGCTGCCGTTCCCAGAAGACTTCGGGATGTTCCGCGGCGGCGTGAGCCCATTCCGGCAGAGCGCCGAGAGTCTGGCGCAAGTGCTGCCGATCACTGTCGAGGATTATCTCGCTCAATTCCTCATCGCTTAGATGGCGGGTTAGCATGATTTCTCCTTCACTGTTTCTCGAACCTTGGCCGTAGCGCGGAACAGGTGCGCTTTGACTGTTCCGACGCTCAGGCTCAATATGGCTGCGATTTCCGCTAACGACATCTCTTCGGCGAAGCGAAGAAGAAAGATGGTTCGCTGTTGTTGCGAAAGAGAAGCGACCGCAGCCCAGACGGCTCCTAACTCCTCGCGCGCCAGCAGGACACGTTCAGGGGACGGCTGTGATCCCGGGAACTGGCGGGGTACGGTCTCACTTCCTTCAGCGTCCTCCAGGCCGATGAGCCTTCTCCAGAACGAGGCGCGGCGGCTCTTTCCGTGATCTCTTGCCAGATTCACCGCGATTCGCAAAAGCCAGGTCTCGATCCGGCATTCGCCGCGGAAGCTTTCCCGTTTCTTGTACGCGCGCAGAAAGCACTCCTGGGTGAGCGTATCCGCCGCGTCCGCGTCCTTTAGCAGCAGGTACAGTACCCGGTACACTCGACGTTGATGCTGCCGGATGATCTCGTCGAAACTTTTCGACGAGATGGCTTCCTCTTCTTCTGCGACCGGTGGGTTCAACGCCGTCGTGATTGCGGTTTCCACGCGCCTGCTCTTTCAGAGATGACTGGGTGCTATGAGTATGGACGAATCCTGATCGGCAAGGTTTACAGGCCGGGTCCTGTCCAGTACGGTTGGATGAGGCGTCGGGCTGGTGCAGCGCATCAGAGATGGCATGAATCTTGGCGAGCATTTTCGGATCACCGGGGGCGCGCTCAAGAACTGGTTGATCGCGCAGATGCAGGACTCGCTCGCGGTCGGAGTGTTGTGGCTGATCGGGCTTTATGCGCTCAGGGTGCCTTGGGCTCCGCTGTGGGCGCTGCTGGCCGCGTCTCTGCAGGTCGTTCCGCATCTGGGGCCGGTGCTCGGGGTGATTGGTCCTGTGCTGGCGGCGACTTTTCGCTGGGGGGATTGGGAACATCCGCTCTACGTTTTGATGCTTTACGCTGTGATCGCAGTGGTGGATGGTTTCCTGTTGCAGCCCTATATCATGAAGCGCGTGGCCCGGGTGCCGATATGGGCTTCTTTGTTGACTCCGATCGTGCTGGGCATTCTGATTCCGTTTTGGGGTGTGCTCCTTGCGCCCCCGCTGTTGGCGGTTGTGTATGCGTACAAAGCGTGGCACGAGAAGCAGAAGCTGCCAGCGGAGCGTAGCCTTTAGCTCGAGTGCACCATTTGCGGTGCAAAATTTCCCTGAAGAAAAACGCTCAATTTCCCGCAAAATCTAGAAAACAAAGGATCGGATTTTTTCTTGCCTCCTAGATCTATGGTTCTTAAGGTAGTTACGGGCAAAATATTCAAAACATTGGAGTTATGGTGTGGCGTGCCTGGCCGCGGTTCCCTTCTTGAAACTGCGGGTACACCAGGACGATGGTTTTGCCTCCACGATGATTTGCCGGACTCAGCACCTTGGAAGCGACCGGACGCCTCGAGCGTGGTCAGATTGTCAAAGAGCCTGGATTATCTTGCAGATAATCTGTATGTATTTATGTTATCGAAAGTGAAAGCGTGGGTCAAGAGGAAAGTGAGCGGGCATTGGAGCCAGTTCCAAATTGGGAATCTCGTACCCACCCTTTCCGTAAAGGACGCTGAAAAGGGTGGGGCACCATGATCGTCGGTGAAGTGCGGCCAGTCGCTACCCGGTTGGGGAACTCGGAAGAAGGCTGGGCCAGCCCCCTAGTAGTTCCGCATTTCGTAGCAGAACGCCTCGGTCCACCCTCGCGGAACGCTGGCCCTTGGCCGTGGCTTACCATTTGGGACACTCGATGGACTCACTTTCGCTGGAAGGTCGGAGCACCGCCGGTATTTAAAACCACGACGACGCCGTTCAAGCTCGTACTTATTGCCAGATCGAGCCGACCATCGCGGTTGAAATCGGCGGCTGTTAGGTACGAGGCACCGCTCACCGGGTAATTAACTTGGGGCTGGAAAGTCCCATCCCCGTTTCCCAGGAGAATCCCGAAGCCGGTACTATTAATTGCCAAGATATCGAGCTTCCCATCGCCATTAAAGTCTCTTATTGTCCACTGCCCGAGAAAACCCGAGCCGTAGGTTCCTCCTGACTGAAATGTCCCGTTGCCTTTGCCTAAAAGGATGTTAATGCTTCCATTATTGAATAGCCCTAAATCGAGTATCCCATCGCCATTGAAGTCGCCTATCCGCACAGAACTACCAGCAGTTGCAACGTCTCTGGCATTTTGAAACTTCCCATTACCCTTCCCGAGGAGGATATAGGTGAAATTGCCTTCAACCACCAAATCGACTTTGCCGTCGCCATTGAAATCGCCGGCCACAACATATGTCGCGTTGGTACCTTGGCCTGCGTTGATCGGAAACTTAAAAGTGCCGTCCCCATTCCCCAGCAGAATGTTAACCAGGCCTCCGGTGGGCACTGCCAAGTCCAGATTGCCGTCGCCGTTAAAGTCGCGAAAGTCCATCTCACTCGTACCCCCGGCAAAGAAGAGCATCCCGGATTGGAATGTCCCGTCACCGTTGCCCAAACAAATCGCGATGTCTTGACGTTTATCACTGGTAATATTGCCTACGGCGAGGTCCAGGTTGTTGTCGTGATTAAAGTCAGCAGCCCTCAAGGCCAGACCTGGTGTGCCTCCAAGCGTGCACCTGCCCGGTTGACTGGTATTAAACGTACCATCCCCATTTCCAAGGAATACGAAAACGTCACCCTGACCCCCGCCCTCGGTCACAGCGAGGTCTGCTTTGCCATCGTTGTTGAAGTCCGCTGCGATGGTCGGGAACGGGCCTCCTATACCGGCCCTCCTCGCTGCCTGCAACGTTCCGTCGCCATTCCCCAGAGCCACCCCTATGTCGCCGCCTTGGTCAGTGGTCAACGTGATCGCATCAAGTTTTCCGTCCCCATTTAAGTCGAAGGTTCCTACCGCGACCGGTCCCGGTCCGACATCGTAGGAAATGGGCGATTGGAATGTCCCATCCCCATTGCCCAGCATTGTTTCCGTTTCACCACCAGCCGCAGCCACCAAATCGAGCTTGCCGTCGCCGTTCAAGTCTCCAACCGCTGCCGACTCGAAGCCAAAATTCTCATCGACAATCGAAAATGTACCATCCCCGTTTCCAGCCAGAAACTGCCCACTGCCGACGAGGAGGTCCTCGCGCTCATCATTGTTGAAGTCTCCTGCAACCATCACCGTGGAGTTATAGGGTGATAAATCTGTGACAATCCCAGATTGAAATGTCCCGTTGCCATTACCGAGCAGCACGGTGACAGCGCCGCACTTACCGCAGTCCCCACCGTCCAATATCGCCAAATCCTCCTTGCCGTCATTGTTAAAATCGGCGACCAAGTAGGAGGCGAAATGCTTAGCAAGCAGATACTTTGCCGCAAGTCGGAATGTTCCATCACCCTTACCGAGAAGTATCCGGAGAACAGCCGGTCTAGTCGTGAGCAAAGCTATATCCGGCTTGCCATCACCGTTAAAATCGGCTACTACAAGTTTGACAGGATGGATTGGGCCCACGTTGGCATGAATTGCTTTGCGGAAGGTGCCATTCCCATTCCCCAACAATACGCCCACGTCTCCAAACTCTGAGATCTTAGGATCCCCGTTATTCGCGACTACGATGTCGAGTTTCCCGTCTCCGTTTATATCGGCGACAGCAATGGAGCTTGGGTTTACTCCGATAGGATACGTGACAGGTTTCCTTAAAGTGCCGTCGCTGTTTGAAAGGAAGACGGTAACATTGCCGTCCGTCAAATTAAGAACCGCCAAGTCCGAACGTCCATCTCCGTTGAAGTCCCCGGCCGCGAATGCGAAGGGAACTCCCCCAGGATAGCTTGCGTAAGTCAGAAATTGGCCCGCGAATGAATCGCATGGCACTATGAGCACGAAGAGGAGCAAGAGTCCATGAACGTAACCAGGAAGGGCACGCATAAACAACCTAGCCTTTCGGGGGAGACCGACGCGGATCGGCCACAATTGTACTCGTGGACTCGAAAACTACCAAGGCGCGTGTGTTCTTAAACCCAACCCATCAAGCGGAATGCGGAACCGTTCCCGCAGTGGGAGGGAGGTCCACGAATGTTTCTCCACGGGCGTGAAAACCCGGAACGTGGCGAACCTCTATACGATCCCCGTCAATTCTCGGATTCACCCTCTGCGTGAGTTGATGGCCGCAGTGGCCAGGTCGAACTGGGAAACTAACTCACTTCCTCTCTCTAACCCCATGATCAGATTGATGGGTTAGAGAGAGGAGAGGAGTTAGTTCCCCACTCCGACAGAACTACCTAAATGCCGCAATGCAAATGGGGCGGCCCGGTTCAGTGCTATACTTCCAGTCCGTCAAGGATGATAGTTTCCCCTTCCTGTCTCCCCGGGTTCGGAGTTCCGCTACTGGAGGTGAAGTCAGGTGAGACCAGAAAAGCGTTGTGTAGGGGCGAAGAGGTTTCACATTGTTGCTCTGGCCGCAACTTTGGTCTGTGCAACTTCGGCTTGGGCGGCTCGCGAAAAGATACTACACAACTTCGTCAATCTACCGCATGGCGCGGATCCCCAGGCTAACTTGATCGGCGACGCTTCCGGCAACCTGTACGGCACAGCCTATAATGGCGGCGAACACGGACTTGGCGCCGTCTTCAAGCTGTCGCAGGGGACGGATGGGAAGTGGACGCAGAGCGTACTTTACAGTTTTCTAGGAACCCCGACGGCGCCAACCCAACAGGCGGCCTGATATTCGACTCAACCGGAAATCTTTACGGAACAACCACTAAGGGTGGTTACTCAAATTCCACCTTTTGTTTTAGTGGCTGCGGTGTCGTTTTCAAGTTGGCACCATCCGCAGACGGCAAATGGTCGCCGACCATCCTTCACCGCTTTCGGGGCACCGACGGAAGCACCCCATATGCCGCCATGCTGTTCGACCCTGAGGGCAACCTCTATGGAACCACCGGGGGCGGTCCGGGGGCGGGGACAGTTTTCGAGCTGACGCCCACCTCAGGTGGCGGCTGGAAGGAGAGTATTCTCTATGCCTTTTCAGGTGGCCCTGATGGCGCGCTGCCGGGTGCGGCGCTGATATTTGACAAAGCTGGCAACCTGTATGGCACGGCTCAATACGGCGGCGATCTGAACTGCGGGGATGACCCCCCGGGTTGCGGTGTCGTCTTCGAGTTGACCCGGCAGGCGGACGGCAGTTGGAAAGAAGTTGTGCTGTACGCCTTCCCTTTTTTAGCCTTCTACTTTCTTAATCCTTCGACCAGCGTCGTTATGGATTCACGCGGCGATCTCTATGGCACCACTGCCTCTGGGGGAGCCTCTGACAACGGCTCGGTCTTTCGGCTAAGCCGCGACAAAAAGGGCAACTGGAATTACGAGACGTTGTATAGCTTCGTTGGCGGCAGCGACGGCTCGCTCGCTTCGTCCGGCTTGATCTTCGTTGGTGCTCACAAACTCTACGGCACGACCGCGAGCGGCGGAGTAATTTCAGGAAAGACGCTCTGCCCACACCAGAGCGGATGCGGCACCATCTTTGAGCTCACGCCTAATTCGGGGGGTGTCTGGATGGAGAGGGTTCTCCACGAGTTTACCGGCGGCAGAGACGGAAGTGAACCCGTGGCCAGTCTTTTCTCGGACGGAGCAGGAAATCTCTATAGCACAGCGTCCGGTGGCGGGGGAGGCGGGTGTGGGTTCGTGTTGGGTGGTTGTGGTGCGTTGCTCAAGTTGTCGCCCGTAACGGGAGGAAAGTGGAGCTCCCACGTCCTATACGAGTTCGTAGCCAGTGACGGCATGGACCCACAGGTCGCTCTTACTACCGATAGCTCCGGCAATTTCTACGGTGTGACAAACGCTGGTGGCAAGGGCAACAATTGCGAATTCGCTTGCGGCACGGTCTTCAAGTTGACTCGCTCGACAAGCGGGAACTGGATTCGGACGGTGCTCTACAGCTTCACCGGTATTAACGGGGATGGAGCCTTTCCCAAAGGCAACGTGACGTTCGACACTGCCGGGAATCTCTACGGTACGACACAGTTTGGAGGCGCCAAGGGAATGGGGACAGTTTTTGAGTTAATGCCTAGCTCAGGTGGGGGTTGGAAAATAGATATACTCTACAGCTTCGCAGGCGGTAGCGATGGCGTCTATCCTACTGCCGGTTTGATCTTCGACTCGGCAGGTAATCTGTATGGCACGACGAGTGGGGGTGGGGTCGGCTACTCCTCTTGCGGATTTGGCTGTGGCACTGTCTTCAAACTCTCTCCTTCCGGCAACGCCTGGAAGGAAACTGTGCTGTACAGCTTTACCGGAGCCAACGGTGACGGCGTCATACCGGTGGCCAGCTTGATCTTGGACGACGCGGGTAATTTGTATGGAACAACATCGTTCGGCGGCGGCAGTGGTAATTGCGGGAATGGCGGTTGCGGTACCGCGTTCCAGCTTTCTCGTTCTCAGAAGGGCTGGACGGAAACTGTGCTCCACGCCTTCGGGTCCAATAGTGACGGAGCAAGCCCACTAGGCAGCTTGAATCTCGACGAGACAGGCGACCTCTACGGAACGACCTGGGCGGGTGGTACCGGTACTTGCAAGGGGGGCGTCTCCTGTGGCATCGCATTCAAGCTGACTCGTCACTCGGGCTCCTGGATAGAAACCATCATCCACAACTTTGGAAGTCACAGTGGGGATGGTGTTGGGCCGGCGGCAAGCCTCACCTTCGACGTTGCGGGGAATCTCTATGGCACAACGACCTTCGGCGGAGCCAAGGATCTAGGCACGGTATTCCAGTTGGCGCCCGTCTCCGGCGGCAAGTGGACCGAAAGCATCGTCCACAGCTTTACCGGCTACCCCTCCGACGGAGGTTACCCCACTGCGAACTTGAACATTGATGCCGACGGAAATCTATATGGAACTACGAATGTCGGCGGCGAGGGTGGCGGCGTCGGTGGTTACCCGCTTTTCCCTGGAGGTGGCACGATCTTCGAAATAACGCCGTAGGCAATACCCTCTCTAGCTTGAGCAAGGGACAGCGTACGCTTCGCGGCAGTCACATCGCCGTTCCTTCAGCTTTCTTCTCCCGAAGCATAAGGTCTCGCAATTGTCCCCCACTCTCGTAATCGGGGCGAGAGCGTCGCATGGCGTCCCGAGCACCTTCCAGACCTCCACATTGCTCGGCGTTGATCCAGAGTTTTTGAAATTACATCGCAGTACCACTTATCGAATCATGCCCAAAGCGTCAAGTTCCTGCAGTTTGCTGGTTATTTGGTCTTGATTCTACACTGGCCACAACGGTGTGCTGAATCATGCATGATTCTATTGCGCAGCAAATACACAGTGCGGCAGAAGCATTATTGTCAGCAGTGGAGGGTGCAGGTGCCGAAATCGGCGAAGCGCTTAATTCGGCTCTTAACAGGCTTCTTAAACCACCATACAACGCGATGTCGGCACATATCGTGGATGTCGAAGGAGTAAATACTCAGAATTGTTCAAATCTCATTTGCGCGAGTAGCCAAACAAAAGTTTCCTCGGACTCGAATGTACCGGCGGATACGGTGGCATGTGTCATTCATGCGGCTCTAACTTTGACTGCAGAAGAATTGGGTTACGGATATGAGAGAATCGCATCCGTTAAACGCTTGAAGCGGGCCCCCAGGACGCATACTGAAACGTGGCAAACTGATACACCTCTCGGAATCGTTTTCGCGATTGAGGCGAATGAACCGATGGAGAAACTCGCTGAGCGAATGATTGGCCTCAACGCCGCGTACCCCTCCTCGGAATGGCCAGATATGGTTGTGATTCTCACACGTGGAACCATCAACTATGCATGCCAATTTGAAGCCGATCCGATTGGCGGTGATTTCCTTCTTCCCAATGAACCATACTTCCCAGTCATGCCGATGTATGTTCACCTTTTTGGGCGTTCATTGGGCATTTGGTCATTCAATCGGATGTGTGCTCTGCTCTTTATGCAGTTGAATATTTTTGCGCCGGGCACAAGGCTACCGGAAATGAAGGAAGTGCTTGCAGGGGTATCGCCGTACGGGCTCACCCTTGGAGCCTATCAGTTCAACCTGAAAGCGGAACTGGTGCCGGTCCCCGATCAAATGCAACGCGAGCGCGCTCCAGGCCTCCGGCATCTACCGTTTCGCATTGAGGATGGTCACGGAGGTCTTCTTTCCCACATTCAATTCATTCCTTGGCAGGAGGGCGGTGTGCTCCGCGTAGTCGGAAAGATGCCGCTTGAAATGTTCCTCGTGTTTCTTGGCCCCGTGATGAAAGACTCCCAGAAAATTCGCCGGGGTGATGGCGAGATATCGAGTGTACTACCAATCACGCGTATACAATTCGCCGAAATGCTTGGCAAATTCCAACGGCAATCAAACATGATTGTAAAACCCGAGCAGCCAAGTTGGACTATTTCAAAGCTGACGGATGAAGGCACAAGCTCACCATTTATGGCACGACTGTTTCTAGGGATGATGCGCCTCAGGGACGCTGTTTACGATAGAGGTAGCTCCAAAGACGAATTTGATAAACCCTACGAAGTTGTCCTGATGACCATTCTTAATACACGGGAAACCCACAAACAAATACTTGATATGTTGGCAAAACACAAACGTGAGGTTGCTGAGGGCAAGGCTGCGCGGGTACGTGGCCACTCGATCTATGTGGATGAGCCTATCGACAAGGAACTGCGCAGAAATGTAGACGATTTTCTCGGCAGTGCCGTACGGGTCTTGAAAGAAGGAATGCAGAAGGTTGGTACGGCATTGCAATTGGATATTGGATTCTTGTTTAAGAAGCAGGCTGCATTTGAGGCTGGCATTGCAAAGCTTCACGGTATTCATCCGAAACTGGCAGCATATCTGAGGGAAACCAGAAAATGGTCGGAGCCGCTGGTGTCTAGCAGGAATGCAGTTTGGCACGATGGTTGGTTGCTGCCGAAGATAGGCTATAGGGAATTGCAAGGATCGATTCAGGTCACGGAACCTGAAGTTGCGGGCCAACGAGTATCGGATTTTGTCGCTTACATGATGGACAGGGTGTGCTGTTTCGTTGAAGAAGTGACTGCCTACGGATTACAAAACAAAGTGCATACGTCTGTTTCGGTGACAGAGGTATCACTAAGAGAAAGAAAGCCTGATTGCGCTGAGAGATTTCAGTTGGCGCTCGCTCAGGGCGGAACGCCTCCGTGGTCGCTCTCATACCATGAGAGTGAGTTTGAAAAGACTTAAGCAGAATTCCACATCCTCCAGCAAGCCACAATATCTTCAATGCCAGTTATTGCGATGTGCTCAGAGTTCTGATCCTACTTCAAGAGCTGAGCGAGCACCGGCCAATGCCTTGGATGTGGCTGTCGTCGGCCCGCACGGATATCGGCAGCATAAGATTCAGATATGCCGAGGGCCGAGGACAGGCGGGAGATCGTAATTTCTGTGAGACGCGGCTGGATTCCGCGAACGTAGGCTTGCTCATCTGGCCAAGTTGCCTTTGGTGAAGACTTCCATGCACGCTTTGCAGCTTCGTGCCGCCGTTGCGTGTCGGACACCTTCTTTCGAGATTCGGGACTCTGTGCAACTGCCCGACCAACTTTTGCTAGTTCGATTAGTTTATCCCTCGATATCTCCCGCCCGCATTTCAGGCAGTGCCGACCCCGCTGCGTCGTAGCGCCACACCCAGCACAAATCTTTGAAAGCTGAGGGGCGGGTTCGAGGTGAAGAAAGAATTCCTTTCCTCTGCCTTCAGTCCTTCGACGCTGAGTGAGACGGGTCGGCAAATTCCGATTACGATGTGTTGGCTTTCGAATTGAGGTCCACAGAGTCTGTGCGAGCCATTCGGCAAACGGTGCAACTGCACGGCCCCACGTCGGCGCAGTTTCGGCGAGCCGAAGAGCAAGAGACGACATAAGTCGACAATTGCCGTCAGGCTGTTCGTGGAACCATTCCCGCCTCAGAGTTTCACGAGTGATCCAGTCCAACACAAAAGCATCTATCTGTGGTCGAACGGGCTCCATCAAATCGCACGCGAGGCTGTCCCGAGCTGGGGCATCGACGTGCAATACGCCCAATCCCACATCAAGACCCAAACTGGCGGCTGCCAGACGCGACTCTGATTCGAGAACACAATACAAGTAGTTCAAAACGGCATTTGCCGGGTTGACCGCAACACGCGGTGATCCGGTGAGAGGTGAGACCCGAGCACCAAACACCCGCCAGTGGTCGGGGACTCGCGACTGGTCCTTCTTTGGAAAATTGATCGACAGGTTGTGCCATGTCGACCAGTAGCAACCGGCTGCCAGAGATTCAATCAAGCGAATTCGTTCCATCGTGTCGGCGCTAGCCAATTCCGTGCGGTAGTGGGATATCGTGTCAGCGCTGTCGGTCACCAAGAGTTTGTGGCGCACTACCTTCTCTTGACCCGCGAGCTTCTGGTTAATAAGTTCACGCGCAATTTCCAACGCTTTTCCGCTCTGATGGGCTAGAGCTTGCGCTCGTCGTAGTCGTGCATCGGAAGGGCACACCGGGCCGGTGACACAGAGCACCTTCCCATAGCGTTCAAGCATGGCGAACGCCGTCTCCTGATCTGCTAGCCAGCGGAGAGCGGCAAGGGATACAAAGCCATCAGCACCAATAATGATGAGACGCTTTAGTCCATGACCGACACGCGGTAACCGGAAGGTGCGCCGATCAGCGCCGACACCGTCTTCCAACAGCAAGTGACCCCGCTCAACGTTTACGCGGATGCCGTAGCCATACAGGGTTAGAACTCCGTGTCGCGGTACTGATGAATTGTGAGAAATAGGAAGATGAGGTAGCGTTTTCGTAGCTGCCATTGGAGGTGCTCCTCTTATGGTGGTCAGGGCTTGTCGCTTGCTGATAACAGGCGGCAGGCCCGTAACTATAATTAAGTCTACAACTTACGTCTTCAATAATGCAACGAAACATGCGGTCCGAATGGATTGGTCTCAATCGCTGATTTTCTCTTTGGAGTCCAGTATCTGATCCTGCGCCGTTCGCGATTTAGCAAGATACTGGCTGAAACGAGACAAAATAAGAAATGGCATCCGGTCCGGCTCAATCTCTGGTCGAACTACGTCTTCAACGGCTAATCGAAATCTCCTCCAATTCTCCGCGAGGTGCGAACGCAAAGCGTTTTCTACCATCGTCCGACTTGGACCCAGTTGGGGAAATTCTGACAACACTTTCTTATGGAGTTTGCCGATCTCTTGCCGGAAAAGTTGCACAGGCGATAGATCTGGGTAGGAGTCACGATGATTCCAAATGGTCTTTATTGTTTCGAACAGCCTGAATGGAAAATTAGGCCACTGAGTACAAGGTATCTTGGCGCAACGTGCATACGACTGCTGCCACGTCATATCGGGTAGGCCAGCCATCGCATTGCCCAGCCCCAACGGATTGCGGGCGTATTTAGCTTGTGTAATGTAGTCCACACCCTCGTTTTGGGCGGTACCCGCTTCTTTGTCTCTCAACTCTTGCTCGATGCCCCTCTCGCTCGTCCTAGCTAATTCCAGTTCTCTTCGCGCCTTAAGGGCTGCACCCCAAGCCTTGAAAAGGTCGATTAGCATTGGCGCTTCATGCTCGAATTGTGTTTCAAGCATGGCGGACTCGGCGAGACGGGATGCCTCTTCACATTTATTGCTTAGGGTCTGGGCTTTCCTCAACCGCTCTACCGCCTTTCCCAGGATCTTTCTCGTTTGCCGAATCTCTTTTGCCGTCGCAGCAATCGGGGTTGGACGCATGAAGAGTACAAGGAGATGTTCGGAAGAATGTCCTTTAACTGGGCCGAATGCCCGTCTGAGTTCTTCCGATGAGGTTGACCTGGGAACCTCCCACCCGATTTCTCCCCAGAAGACCGACAGAAGCCAGACGAGAGCGTCCCGGTCGGAACTTAGCGTGTCATTATCTACGGAAGGTCGGCCCGGTCCTCGGCGATTTTCTAGGCTACGCATAAAACTTCTCGCTGGGAGGCTCAACTGCTTGATCGGTAAAGCTTCCCATTTGCTGCAACCTTTTTACACAATGGAAATCGAGTGCGCTAAAGCTCAAGATGGATCTGGATTTTCCTTCGCCGGGAAATTCTAGCTCCAAACTCGCCGACTGCCGGAAAACCCTTTCCACAGTTTCTCCAAGATCGCCGAGAAATCTGACTAAGTCGTTATTTATCTGCAAGTTCCATCTCTCAATGGCACCTTCCTTGCACTCCTGAAGCCTAGAACTCAGGAGGCGGAGATGCGTAAGCGTAAGGTTCAACCAAGAAATGAACGTGAGAGGCAGGTCCGCAACCGCACTCTTCACGCGTTGAATTTGGTTCGTCGTAAAGGCTACGCGCTGGAGGATGCACTGCGCGAGGCCGGTACCCGCCCGATCCTTCCATAAGTACGTTGGTTCTGAAGTCTTAACCTCCAAGCCGGGGCAGCGTCTCCGCGTCACCAAAGAAGACCTCCGGATTCGCGAGATGCCAATCGCCACCGCGCTCGGCGACGTGGCTAAGAAAATACACGGATCTAAGAACGCAAGCCTCAACGCCGCACATCGGAGGGCGATGCTGCGCTATCTCCGCAAGGGCGACGACTCTCTTCTGAAGGCTCTTCCAGGAAAGTCTATTGACGGCGTGGAGCCGCTGACTGACCCGGAACTGATAAGTGCTCTCGCGGAACAGGGTGCAATCAAACCCGAACAATTCTATGCAAGCGTTGGCGGCGAGGGATGACCGAACCGGCGCAGATCGCGTTACGGCGAGAGCGGCGACTGGCTGAACTTGGCTCCAGATGAGGCACGCCCGACCACAGTCCACGAAATCCTGCGGCCCAAAGCACGGTTCGATGCCAGCGTGCTCGGTATTCTGCCGGACAAAGAGCTACCCGAAGCCGATCAGGCGCTGGCGGATCACCTGAGCTCACAACAGAATTATGTCGTCAGATCAAATGTTGCGTCGCTCATTCACCGTTATGCGACTCCGGCGGTTGAGCCACGGGTTACGACCTTCTTGGACCAGGTTCTTGGGAAGCTGGAATGTGCTGTTCAAGAGCCACTGCTGGCCTACGTTCTGAAGGTAGATCCCGAGGGGGCCAGACCGCGACTGGAGGCAGCACTGGCCGCAAGAGGAGAAGGCTTCACCGCGTGCAATCATACCCTTCTAGTGGAAGTCGCAAGGCTTCAGAATCACACCATACTTCAAGACTTTGCAGTCAAGAATCTGGATGACACCGACCCCGAGATTGTTGCAAATGCCGCCTCATATTTGATGGATTACGGTTCGTCCTCTGCTGAAGACGCTCTCTGGTCCCGTTTAACGAACTGGAGCGATCGCTGGAAAGGGCGAGAGGATGAACTCTATGCAGCAGCGCATCGTCCAAATGGCCAAAACGAAGTGGGCGAGGGCATGAATCTGATGCAGGCGCTTGCAGCTGGGCACGGTTGGCTCTGCGATGAGCCGAAGTTGCGGCGACTCATTGACCTGAGCATCGGGCCCCAGCAACGACAGCAAGCCGAACAGTACCTTCGAACGTGGCGAAACCGCCCATGGTCGATTCAGTTCATTCCGATCGACAAAGGTCAGTTTCAGATTGTGCAATACCACGAACGTTCACTCAAGGATGCCGAAGAAAAGCTGATCCAATTTCCGCGTGGAAGTACGTTCCAGTGGTCTGGCGGCGGGGTCGAGGGCGAAGCCAAGGCCTTTCAAGAAATCTCTCACTTCGCGACGGAGCACGGTATCAAGCTAGTCAGGAATCAATAGAAGCCAGCCCATCATGTGTGCGGACGGAAAGCTATTTCTTCGGACCGACCGACGCCTTACTACCAAAGTTCAATCGAGACTGGATTGCTGACAATCGATTTGGACTCATGCACCCCGCCGCCATATCCGGCAAAGAACTGATAATGTCCGGCAGGAAGCTCGAAGGTCATCTTTGTGCTCCGCGACTCGTGAGGCGCAAGCTCGAAGATTTCAGGGAGCCTCGCTTTGTCGGCGATGGCGTACGAGTATGAATATATCCTGTCGCCGGTTCCGAAACTCCAAGTGCCCTTGCCGAGAAAGATATTCGCACGCGTAATTATTGCCGTGGACGGTCCGTCAGAAGGCGTCGAAAGTCCCTCAACCTTCTGAGACAGAAGAACGAAACCGATTTGAGAGCTGTTGATTTTAGTTTGCGCGTTGCCTTCGTTGGTAATGGTCAGCTCAATACTCATTCGCGAACCTTCCGTTGCTATCGGCTGAGCCACAAGCTTCAGCCCTTCCACTGAGTACCACCCTTTTGACTCAGCGGGACCGAGAACACTCAAACGACGAATTAGTCCGTCCCCCGGATTGGTTGGCTGAACAACATCGAGGGCATCAATTTCGATGGCTTGTCCATCATATTTCCGGAGCTGATTCTTCACGGTCTCCGATATATACACGAGATAAATGCCGCTGAAAAGGATGCATCCATCCCACCGGTCAAAAATTACGACTCCGCTATATTTCCCCGGACCCCGGATTCCGGCGTTGGCCGGTGTACTGAAGGAAACGCTCAATGAGGCCAATAAGCACACAGCTGCCAAACGACGCTTCCCATTGGCAATCGCTTTAAAGACGAAGCCAGGCCTTCGATTCGCAATCTTACTCGGGCGGTGCTGCGCAATCACCTCGCTAGTATTGCACAAGGTCCAATCACCGTTTACGAAACTGAAGCCATTTACACTCACGAGCAAATGTGCCTCGTCTCCTTAGCCCCGCTTTTCCCAGGGTGGGGGGTGGGGAACTAACTCCCCTCCTCTCTCTAACCCCATGATCAGATTGATACCCGTTCCCTTCGTACCTAGACTGGTCGTTTCAGGGCCGCCCGGGATGGCTCCGCCACGATGGGTCGGGGCGAGCGTGCTATACTTTTAAGTCGCCTGCGGTTGTTTCGCGGCAATCCCGAGGGTAATTCTGTGATCTCCTCTACGGGCGCGTCTTTTGCAGTTACAATCAGCGGAATCAAGGTCGTCGTAATCAAGCTCAAAGCAATCCAAGTATATTAAACACGAGGTATTTCCATGTCCGGGCACTCTAAATGGGCCACCATTAAGCATAAGAAGGGCGCGCTGGATGCGAAGCGCGGCAAGATTTTTACCCGTCTGATCAAGGAAATTTCGATTGCCGCGAAGAATGGCGGCGGAGATCCTGACACCAACCCGCGTTTGCGGGGCGCGATTCTCGCTGCCAAGGCGGAGAACATGCCGCAGGACAACATCAAGCGGGCGATCCAGCGAGGCACGGGCGAGTTGCCGGGTGCGACCTACGAAGAGTTCTCGCTCGAGGGTTATGGTCCGGGCGGCGTGGCGGTTCTGCTGGACATCAATACCGACAACCGCAATCGCACGGTCAGCGAGATCCGGCACGTCTTTGGCAAGAACGGCGGCAACATGGCGGACGCTGGGGCGGTGTCTTACATGTTCCATAAGAAGGGAGAAATCATCGTTCCCAAGTCGGCGGTCAAAGAAGATGACTTGATGGCTCTGGTACTGGATGCCGGGGCGGAGGACTTGCGCGACGATGGAGAGAATTGGGAAGTGTTGTCCGACACTTCAGCCTACGAGGCGGTTCTGGAAGCGGTGAAGAAGGCCGGCATCGAGCCTACGTCTTCGAGCGTGACCATGATTCCGCAGAATTACATCAAGCTGGAAGGGCCGGCGGCCAGCACCATGATCCGGCTGATGGAAGCGTTTGAAGAGCACGACGACGTGCAGAACGTACACTCCAACTTCGATATCGATCAGAAATTGCTGGAAGAGGTTGCTGGCTAGAGGCTCTCGATCCTGGAAATAAACCAACCCATTCTGATGACTGGCGGAGCCGGTTTTATCGGTTCCAATTTCGTCTTGCAATGGCTCGCGAGCGAGGGTACTCCGGTCGTGAACCTGGACAAGCTTACCTATGCCGGGAATCTCGGCAATCTGATCAAGATTTCTGGGGATGCGCGATACAGCTTCGTGCACGGAGATATTGGGGACCGAAAGGTGGTCAGCGATTTGTTGGGGCGTAGCCGTCCGCGTGCGATCGTACATTTTGCGGCGGAGAGTCACGTGGACCGTTCCATTCATGGTCCGGATGATTTCGTGCGGACGAATGTGAACGGCACATTCGGCTTGCTGGAGGAAGCGCGATCTTATTGGACGGAGTTAGGCGAGGAAGAAAAGAGAAGGTTTCGCTTTCTTCATGTGTCGACGGATGAGGTTTACGGGTCGCTGGGGCCGAAGGATGCGGCGTTCTCGGAGACGACTCCTTATTCTCCGAATAGCCCGTACTCGGCGACTAAAGCGGCTTCTGACCACCTCGTTCGCGCCTATCATCATACTTACGGGATGCCCGTTCTCACCACCAACTGCTCGAACAATTATGGGCCTTACCAGTTTCCTGAAAAACTGATTCCGCTGACCATCCTGAATGCGATGAATGGCAAGGCGATTCCGGTTTATGGGGATGGGCAGAATGTCCGCGACTGGTTGTATGTGGCGGATCACTGCGATGCGATCCGGACGGTTCTTGCGCGCGGGCGCGTGGGCGAGACCTACAATGTGGGCGGGCGGAATGAGAAGCCGAATCTTGAGATCGTACACGCGATCTGTTCGATTCTCGACGAATTGCGGCCCGCTGACGCGGTGGTGCCGCACAGCAAGCTGATTACGTATGTTCAGGATCGGCCTGGGCACGACCGACGGTATGCCATGGATACGCGTAAGATCGAGCGCGAGTTGAAGTGGCAACCGCAGGAGACGTTTGAGACCGGGATTCGCAAGACGGTGGAGTGGTATCTGGCTAACGAGGGATGGATTCGAGAAGTGACGAGCGGACACTATCGCGAGTGGATTGCGACTCAATATTCGGTGTGATGGTTCTGTCTTACAACTGCTGAAGAACAATAAACGACGACGAATGTCAACTCACGATTCCACGCGAAGTTCTCCTTACAAAGGCATTATTCTGGCGGGCGGATCGGGCACGCGGCTTTATCCCGTAACCCACGCGGTGTGCAAGAGCCTGCTGCCGATCTATGACAAGCCGATGATTTACTACCCGCTGTCCACGCTGATGTTGGCCGGGATACGGGACATTTTGCTGATTTCGACGCCCGATGATGTTCCGCGCTTTCAGCAGTTTCTGGGCGATGGTTCGCGTTTTGGTTTGAATTTTCAATACGTGGTGCAGCCGCGGCCGGAGGGCATTGCGCAGGCGTTTCTGGTCGGTAAGGAGTTTATCGGTTCTGCCTGCTGTGCGCTGGTTCTCGGCGACAACATTTTCTACGGACACGATCTGGTGAAGTGCGTGCAGGAAGCGAGTTCGAAGACTATCGGCGCGCGAGTATTTGCCTACCCAGTACATGATCCGGAACGCTATGGGGTGGTTGAGTTCGATTCCCAGGGGAAGGCGCTGAGTCTGGAGGAGAAGCCGAAGACCCCGAAGTCACGCTATGCCGTTACCGGACTTTATTTTTACGACAGCCAGGTGGTGGACATCGCAAAGGCGCTGAAGCCCTCTGCCCGCGGAGAGTTGGAAATCACCGACGTCAATAAGCAGTACATGAGAATGAAGCAACTCGACGTGGTGGTGATGGGCCGCGGCATGGCTTGGCTGGATACGGGGACTCACGAGTCGATGCTGGAGGCGTCTTTGTTTATCCAGACGATTGAAACTCGACAGGGGTTGATGGTTTCGTGTCCGGAGGAAATTGCTTATCGACTCGGGTACATCGGCGCTGAGCAGCTTGAGGCCACGGCTTCATCCATGAAGAACAACCGGTATGGGGCGTATTTGTTGCAATTGCTGAAGGAGAAAGTGTTTTGACGGAGGATGTTTGAAGGCATGCCCTGATACGAACGAGCATTTTTGAGAAATTGCTGAGCCGATCGACTTGCTCCTATGAAAGCTACCCCCACCACACTGCCCGGAGTCCTGCTTCTCGAACCCAAAGTCTTTGGGGATGCTCGCGGCTTTTTTCTGGAAAGCTACAACGAAAAAGTTATGGCGGATCTCGGAATCCGGGAACGGTTCGTGCAGGACAACCAGTCGTTTTCAACGCGAAACGTTCTTCGTGGGCTGCATTACCAGCTGTGCCATCCGCAGGGAAAACTGGTGCGTGTGGTCAGTGGGGAAATTCTTGACATCGCTGTGGATTTGCGACGGAGTTCCTCGACTTTCGGCAAATGGCACGGAGCTGCTTTGTCGGGAGAGAACAAGGCGATGTTCTGGATTCCGCCTGGGTTCGCGCATGGCTTCCGTGTGGTCTCAGAAGGTGCTCACGTTCTGTACAAGGCAACGGATTTCTATCATCCGGAGTGCGAGCGGACGTTGGCCTGGAATGATTCCGTTTTGGATATCGACTGGCGACTCGATGGCGAGCCGATTATCTCAGCGAAGGACGCACTGGGGGTAAGCTTTCGCGAGGCGCAGACGTTCGAGTGAGAAACGGCTACGGGATCGCGGCGGTTGCCTCATTCGAATACGGGCTCTCCACGTTGCTCGAATCGATGGACGTGGTGACGTAATCGTAGGTTTGTCCGCTTTGAACCGAGGCGTCGGTATAACTGGTCGTCGCGTTTACCGAGGCATTGATCCTGGTATAGGAACCGCTCGACCCGATGCGGCGGTAGACGTTGTAGCCGATCACTTGTGAGGTACTCGGATCCCAGGTCAGAGCCACGCTGTGCGTAGACTGTTGGGTTCCGCTCCCAGACAGAGTTTCCGAGGTTGGGGAGTTGGTCGCGTTGCTGTCAAAAGCGATGTTGCCCGGCGCGCTGCCGGCGGCCTGTGGAGCAAAAGTGACGGTGAAGGGGACGTTCTGTCCAGCCGGCACTGTGACCGGGAAGGTGATCCCGCTGAGCGAGTATCCCTGACCGTTCCAGGCGGCGGAAGTGACCGTAATGTCGGAACTACCCGCGGTCAGCGCGCCCTGCTGGACTGAGTTGCTGCCTACGGCTACGTTCCCGAAACTCATGGTAGGGGGCTTCACCGCGAGCTGTCCGGTACCCGCTCCGCCACCCCCGCTGCCGGAAGTTTGTTTCCCAGCGGAGGAAACGCCCTGGCATCCCACAAGGGCAAGCATCACCGGCAAAGCCAGAAGGCAAGTGAGATGGCGCAACCGGAATGCAGTGGATTCGTTGTGCACTTGACAATTATCCGAACCCACCTCGGGGTGCGTCTAGAGGTCCCACAGCCTTGACCCAACAGCAGAATCTGCATGCTACTTTGGTAACTTCCCGCCGGCGGATCAGTTTTGCATTGGCTCCGTGCTCACGGCGCTCGAACTTCGCTGCAAAAAAGGTTACGATGGCGCATCGCGCGAACTGATAAAAGCATGCCGAAATTGAACATAAAGCCGAAAAACGAATGCGGGTGGGACCTGGTGAGCCTGGGGGAGGTGATGCTGCGACTCGATCCGGGAGATCAGCGAATATCGACAACCCGTCATTTTCGAGTGTGGGAAGGCGGAGGCGAATACAACGTTGCCCGCGGGCTCAGGCGCTGTTTTGGGATGGACACGGCGGTGGTCACTGCCCCTGGCGGACAATCCGGTGGGGCGTCTTGTCGAAGACCTGATTTTGCAAGGGGGTGTTAGCCAGAAATACTTGCGCTGGGTGCCTTTTGACGGGGTCGGTCGAAGCGTGCGAAACGGGTTGAATTTTACGGAACGAGGGTTTGGGGTTCGAGCGGCCCTTGGTTGCTCGGATCGCGGGCATACCGCCGTCTCGCAAATGAAACCCGGAGACGTTGACTGGGACAAAATCTTCTCGCAGGATGGAGCGCGCTGGTTTCACACGGGCGGAATCTTCTGCGCGCTCTCAGAAACCACTCCGCTGGTAGCTCGTGAAGCCATGGAAGCGGCAAAGCGCGCAGGTACGGTGGTTTCTTACGACTTGAATTACCGTCCGTCACTGTGGAAGGCAATTGGAGGGAAGGCGAAAGCGCAAGAAGTGAATCGCAGTTTGGCGCCGCTGGTCGATGTGATGATTGGGAATGAAGAGGACTTCACTGCGGCGCTTGGTTTCCCGGTTGCTGGCGTGGACGCGCACCATTCCAGCCTGGATCCGACAAACTTTGAGCGGATGATTGAAAACGTAGTTCAGCAATTTCCGAAGCTCGCAGTGGTTGCAACTACTTTGCGGCATGCAAGAACTGCGACTCTGAATGACTGGGGAGCGGTATGCTGTGACGACGGACGTTTCTACCGGGCGCCGGTGCGGGAGAACCTGGAAATCTTTGATCGCGTTGGGGGAGGCGATTCTTTTGTTTCCGGATTAGCCTATGGACTCTTGTCCGGGAAGGACCCACAGTGGGCTGTTGAATGCGGGGCGGCTCATGGCGCGCTCGCAATGACCACGCCCGGCGATACATCCATGGCAACCCTGGCGGAGGTGTTGCAGGTGATGCAAACGCAGACGGCGAGAATTGAACGCTGAGGATAACTGGACGGAAGGGCAGAGGGCCGCGTGACCATCGATGAGGTGATTCGAAGGATCGGAGAGATTGGGATTGTGCCGGTGGTGCGGGCCGCGAGCGTCGCGGAAGCGCGCCGGGCGGTCGAAGCGATCTGTGCCGGCGGCATTCCGATCGTTGAGATAACGATGACCGTTCCGGATGCGATCACGGTGATTCGCGAGGTTGCGCATCAATACGGACGAGACGTTCTGGTCGGGGCCGGGACAGTCATTACGGTGGGGCAGGCCGAGTTGTGCATTAGTGCCGGGGCGCAGTTTCTGGTGAGCCCCGGACTGTCGGTTCCGGTGCTGTCGGCGGCCAGGGCATACGGGAAGCTAGCGATCCCAGGAGCGCTGACGCCGACCGAACTCATGAATGCGCAGCAAAATGGCGCCCGGCTGATCAAGATATTCCCTTGCGGAAATGTGGGAGGTCCCAAATACTTGAAGTCCCTGAAAGCGCCTTTCCCGGATGCGGACCTGATTCCAACGGGAGGGGTCAATGTCTCAAACGCTGCCGAGTTCATTGCCGCTGGGGCGTTTGCTCTGGGGGTTGGCGCGGAGCTCGTCGATGCGACGGCGCTGCGAGAGGGGAACCTGGCGAAGATTGAACAGTCCGCGCGTGAATTGGTTGGAGCCGTTTGGTCTGCGCGCGACGCGGTTTTGGAAAGAACGGGCTCGGTCCGTTAGCCTCATGCATCAATACGTCAGTGGGTTGTTCCAAAAATCGACCTCGCTGCCGATGGCGGCATTTCTGCTGTTTGTCTTTTTCATCTTGCCTGACACCGGTGCTGCGCAAACCGTGCGGGTGGATTCGACGCCCAGTCACGTGGTTAATAAATTCAGTCCGCTTTACGCTCTAGGTTCGACGGTGGACCGCATACCGAGCAATGCTACCGATACATTTTTCCGGCCCGACCAGATCAAGCAGATACTCTCAGCTGGCTGGGGAGTTATCAGTTACCGGCAGAATACCGATCTGTTTGTGCAGGCGTGGCATTGGAATCCCAGGGGCGCATGGAGCGATCCATCGGGCAAGGGGTACTTCGTCGGGGATGCGACTCCGACCAAAGACATGATCCGGCACTCTTACGGGTATTCGCTTCCTCATCGTGGGTTCACGCGGAATAACGGAACAGAGTTCGACGGTTTCTCGCGGCTGAACGACGGCGATCTCCAGTCTTACTGGAAGAGCAATCCGTATCTCACGAGCGGGTTCACGGGTGAGGATGACTCGCTGCATCCGCAGTGGGTGGTGATCAATCTGGAGAAAAAACAAAATGTGAACGCCATTCGTATCGCCTGGGCAGAACCCTATGCGCGAGTGTACGAAGTGCAGTACTGGGTTGGCGAAGGCGACGCGATGGACGAGCAAGACAAGGGAGCATGGAAAACGTTTTCCTCGGGCGCCGTAGCGGACGGGAAGGGAAGCACTACGACTTTGCATCTCGACTCCTCTCTTGTACAGACGAAATATGTGCGCATCCTGATGACGCAATCTTCCGACACCTGCGACACTCATGGTGCCAGCGATCGCCGCAATTGCGTCGGCTATGCCATCCGGGAACTTTACCTTGGGACCGTCGACGGTCACGGAAAATTTACGGATCTGCTCCACCATTCTCGCGATCAGAAACAAACCCTCACGTATTGTTCCTCGGTCGATCCCTGGCATCAGCCTTCCGATTTGTATGTGGCTCCGGACCGCATGGAATCTGGCGATCAGCCGGGGTTCGACTTGTTCTTTACCAGCGGGATTACGCGGAGCCTGCCAGCGATTGTTCCTATCGCGATGCTCTATGCCACGCCCGAGGACGCGGCGGCACAGATGGCATACATAAAGAAACGTGGCTATCCAGTGTCGTACGTCGAAATGGGAGAAGAGCCTGACGGGCAATACATGTTGCCCGAGGACTATGCCGCTCTGTACTTGCAATTCGCAACCGCCCTTCACCGGGTTGATCCGGCATTCAAGCTGGGTGGGCCGGTCTTTGAAGGCGTAACCGAAGACATTAAAGTTTGGCCCGATGCGCAAGGCGGGAATTCCTGGTTCAAACGTTTTCTTGCTTACTTGAAAGCTCACGGCAGGCTTCAGGATCTGGCTTTCATGTCGTTCGAGCACTATCCCTACGACGGGTGTGAGACGCCGTGGGAGAATCTGTACCAGGAGCCGGAGTTGATTACTCACATCA
>Ga0207136_1040_pt1 | contig 30249 bp, 22 predicted proteins | sample Alteio_BWMinHeat_8_FD_153552 | JGI IMG/M metagenome (GOLD analysis project Ga0207136, IMG submission 153552) | Enriched cells from forest soil in Barre Woods Harvard Forest LTER site, Petersham, Massachusetts, United States -... | ecosystem: Environmental > Terrestrial > Soil > Temperate forest >...
GGTTTACTTCTAAACACCCCGGAAGTTACACCCTGGCCCCGCTCGCACGCACTGCGAGCGGGGCTTTTCTTTTCGGCGTTACTTGTTGTGGCATGAAGAGGGCGAACTCTTCGTCGAAGATTTCCACATCCCGTTCGAACGATACAAAAAGAATACTTGACTAATGCTGTATATTTTGCTATCATCTCCCATGTTTCGGTCGCTTCAGCTTCTTTTTCGCCCCCGCGCTGGCGAATATTCAGATCCGCTTACCGTTCCGCCCGGTTTCAGTCCGCCCTCGTCCGTTTCCCTCCTTGCAAATTCCTTTAATTTTGGTCGAAGCACGTCCATCACACTTTTTGACCATTCAGCTCCATCTCCTTTAGAATCCGCAGTTACGAAAATTGCGCCCATAACTCATTTAGAATCCGCACTTTCAAAAACAAAGGACTTAAAGCCCTTTAGAATCCGCATTTACGGGAAAACCCGGGGGGAGGGGGGCGAAGTGTTAACCAAGCTGCTCCCAAAACCTCGAATGGTGTTTCTCGTGACTGCCGCGCTGCTGTGGGTAAGTTCCGCGTTCGCACAATTGCCGAGCCCATCGGAGGCCATCTCTTTCGAGCAGCAGGGGAAACTGGACGACGCTATTAGAGTTTGGCAGCGGGTGATCGAACAGAACCCGCACGATGCTGCTGCCTTAGCTAGTCTCGGCGTGGACTTCTCCAAGGAGCAAAAGTATTCGGAAGCGGCCTCCGCCTACCGAAAGGCGCTCGCGCTGGACCCTCAGCTCCCGGGAATCCAACTGAATCTCGGGCTGGCTGAGTTCAAGCAAGGGCATTTTGAGGCGGCCATAGGCCCGCTCAGCACCGCTTCGGCGGCCCAGCCAGACAACATGCAAGCGCGCGCACTGCTTGGCTTGAGCTACTACGGAACGAAGCGGTTTGCGGAAGCCTCGAAGCACCTTGAACTGGCAGCGAAGGCGGATCCAGGCAATCTCCAGCTCAGGCAAGTACTCGCGCAGAGCTGTTTGTGGGCAAAAAGATTTGACTGTGCTCTCGAGGAATTCCGCCAAATCGCTCAGCGCGATCCAAACTCAGCCGCGGCTCACGTGCTCACCGGAGAGGCTCTGGACGGCATGGGGAGGACTCCGGAAGCGATTGGCGAGTTCCAGGAGGCTGTAAAAGCTGCTCCTCGGGAACCTAACGTTCACTTTGGCCTGGGGTATCTTCACTGGAAGCTGAAGCAATATGACGAGGCGGAGATCGAGTTCAAGGACGAACTGGCTGTCGACCCGGACAACGCGCAAGCCCTAGCGTATCTTGGCGATATCGAGATGAAGAAAAACGATCCGGATGGCGCCATTCCGTTGCTCAAGAAGTCTTTGCAATTGCACGAAGATATTCGCATCGCGCATCTCGACCTGGGAGCCATTCTTACCGAGCAAGGGCAGTATCCGGCCGCAATCGCCGCGCTGAAGCGCGCGGTGGAGTTGGATCCGGAACAACCCGATGCGCATTATCGGCTTGGACGCGTCTACCAGGCCACCGGCAATCAGGCCGCGGCCCAGAAGGAGTTCGCTAAGGTCCGCGAACTCCACGACAAGGCCGAAGAAGATGTCGCCCGCAAAATGTCTGCTGCCCCCCCCTCCCCTGCAACAATAGCTCGTCGAGTGCGAAGCAGTTTGTGCTCGTCAATTCTTATGCTAGAGTCTGCGTCACAATGAGAAAACTTTGCGCGCTGTACTTTGGGATTGGCTTTTTGTACCTCGGCAGCCTTGGGTCGCACCCCGCACGGGCGCAGACGAAGCGCGGCGTCACTGCGGAAGACTACCTCTCGTTTAAATTCGTGGGCGACCCGCATATTTCGCCTGATGGAAGAGTTGTCGCCTATGTTTTGACGACCATCGATCAGAAAAAAAACCGGCGCGAATCCTCGGTATGGGTTGTACCTGCCGACGGATCGGCGGCGCCGCGGCGATTGAGCGCGGAGGGGTTTAGTTCAAACTCGCCGAGGTGGAGTCCTGACGGGAAGACGCTGGCGATTCTTTCGGCGCGGTCTTCGGACCTTTCCGCTGGGGAAACGCCGAAGTCTCAGATTTATTTGCTCTCCATCGCGGGTGGCGGCGAGGCTATTGCGCTTACAAAACTGAAGAACGGGGTACAGAGTTACCAATGGTCGCCGGAGGGATTACGGATTGTTGTTGTCAGCACTTCTGGGCCGATGGATGGCGTGGCGACCGCCGACCGTAAGAGCGATGTGCGGCATTACACGCACATTCAGTACAAATTCAATGACAGCGGCTGGTTTGACGACAAACGCCGGCACTTGTGGGTAGTTAGCGTGCCGGGCGGAGAAGCAAAACAAATCACGGAGGGCCAGGATTGGAACGACACAGATCCGCAATGGTCTCCAGATGGGACGCGCATTGCGTTTGTCTCCGATCGGACCGGAAAGGCTTACGACGACAGCCACAACGCCGATGTCTGGGTGATTCCTGCGGCGGGCGGCACGCTGACGAAGATTTCGGATCATGCGTTTGAGGATGAAAGTCCGCGCTGGTCGCCGGACGGCAAGCAGATTCTTTTCACAGGACAGACTGCAGTCCACCAGTTTCCGAAGCTGTACGTCACAGACTCCGCAGGCGGAGTCACTTCGCAGCTTGCGGTGAAGGATTTCGACACGATCGCAGGAGAGTTGCGCTGGCCGACGCCGAGTTCGGTCTTTTTCGTGGCGGGTGTGAAAGGCGAAACGCACATTTTTCGAGCTGATCCCGTTGCGCGCACTTTTTCCGCTGTGACTTCGGGGCCACGAGGCGTTCATGCGTTCGATATAAATGAAAGCTCAGGGAAAATGGTGTACCTGGCGAATGATTTCCAGCACCTCGATGATCTTTACATTTCCAATCTCGACGGCTCGGGCGAGCGGTCGTTGACGCATCTGAACATTGAATTGTGGGCAAAACTGGAGCTTCAGCCGGTCGAGCGCCTGGCATACAAGAGCACGGATGGCTGGGCCGTCGAAGGGTTTTTCGTCAAACCGCTAGGCTGGGAGGCGGGCAAGAAATATCCAATGGTGCTGGTGATTCACGGCGGGCCGGAGGGCATGTTTGGCGTGGACTGGTATCACGAGTTCCAGGTGTATGCGGCGAAGGGCTGGGCGGTTTTCTTCTGCAATCCGCGCGGGTCGACCGGGTATGGAGAAAAATTTGAGCGTGGCGAAATCAATAATTGGGGCGGGATGGATTATCAGGACATTATGGCTGGAGTGGATGCGGCGCTGAAGCAATATCCGTGGGTGGACGCGAATGATTTGGGAGTGACCGGAGGCAGTTACGGCGGTTACATGACGAACTGGATCGTTTCGCACACGAACCGCTTCAAGGCGGCGGTGACTTTGCGCTCCGTTTCGAATTTCATCAGCGACGAAGGTACACGCGATGGCTCGTACGGCCACGAGGAATATTTCAAGGGCATCCTCTTTGACGACTTCGAGCAATACTGGGAAGCGTCGCCGCTAAAATACGCACGCAATGTTCAGACGCCGACGCTGGTCCTGCATTCCGACAATGACTTTCGCGTGCCCATCGAGCAGGGCGAACAATGGTTCCGCGCGCTGCAGCACTATGGCGTGCCCTCGGAGCTGGTCCTCTTTCCGCGCGAGAACCACAATTTGACTCGAACGGGAGAACCCAAGCACCTGGTGGAGAGCCTGAACTGGCAGCTTTATTGGTTTGAGCGCTATTTGAATGGCAACACCAGCGCGAAACCACCAGACGCGCAGTAATAGAGCCTGGGCCAGAACACTTTTCCCTGCTGCCTGCAGGGCAAACCGCGCCGACAGTGCGTTTGTGTAACTTTGCAAATTCCTGTTGCCCGCTGCGGAGTTTACGGCCAAAATGCGCGCGTCACTGATAATTCAAAGATCAGTGGTTCATTTACTGAGGAAGGTGTAATGCGCATGCCCGCTCCATCCAAAGTTCATCGAGGTTTTCTGTCTTTTACTCTTAGCTTGTTCGCGGGATTGTTTGTGCTCGCGATTTCCGCCGCGAGGGCGCAAACGAATCTGCAATACCAGCAGCCGCCCAAGGCTATTGTCGACATTGTCGATGCACTGCCGACCCCGGGCGTCGAGCTCTCTCCTGCAGGCGGGGCGGCGGGAAAGCGATGGATTTTGATTGAGCATTTCTCCGGGTTGCCGACCATCGCGGAGCTGGCACAGCCGGAGCTTCGATTGGCGGGATTGCGGTTCAATCCCAAGACGGATGGTCCCAGCAGAGGGCGTTATGACACTTCGCTGGAGCTGCAGACGCTGCCGGACGGCAAGGCGATTGCGGTTTCCGGTTTGCCTGCGCACGCGAAGATCAGGTTTGCGGACTGGTCGCCTGACGGACGGAAGATTTCGTTTGTAAATATAAGCGACGCGAAGGAAGACGCAGGGCTTAGTCTTTGGATTGTTGATGTGGCGACGGCGCAGGCGCGGCGGTTGCAGGGAATTGCGCTCAACGGAATCTTTGGAACGCCGTGTGAATGGTTGAGCGATAGCCAGAGATTGGTGTGCAGAACCGTTCCGGCGGATCGAGGTCCGGCGCCTACGCGCAGTGAAGTGCCTGCCGGGCCGGTCATCCAGCAAAATCTTGGGCGAGTCACTCCTGGGGCCACGTTTGAGGATCTTTTGAAGAACCCGGAAGACGAGCAGTTTTTCGATTACTACGCGACATCGCAAGTGGAAATCATTGGGCTGGATGGAACTGCCAAATCGCTCGGCAAACCCGCAGTGTTTGTAGAAGCTTCGCCGTCGCCTGACGGCGGTTACGTGCTGCTGTTCGAACGGCATCATCCTTATACGTATTTGCTGCCCTTTTATGCATTTCCGGAGCGCGTCTCGGTTGTAAACCTCAAGACTGGAGCGGCAAAGCAGTTAGTGGACAAACCGCTCGAAGACAATATCCCCAATATTCACGACGCTGTTCCGACTGGTCCGCGCGACTACGAATGGCGCAGTGACGCTGGCGCTTCCGTTTTCTGGGTGGAAGCAGGGGATGGCGGCGATCCCCGCAAGGATGTTGCCGTGCGCGATTCTCTATTTCTTCAGGATGCGCCATTTGATGGCGCGCCACGAAAACTAACGGAGCTTCCGGTACGCTATCGGCGCGTGGCCTGGGGCAATGATCATTTGGCTCTCGTTGAAGAACTCCGCTGGAAAGACAGGAAGCGCGTCATTTTGGCGGTAGCTCCTTCCGCTCCGGCGGGGCCCGTCAAATTGTTCGAAGGTTCGTTCGAGGACCGCTATCACGATCCCGGCACAGCGCTGGAGGAAAACAATCCCGCAGGAAAGCCGGTGATCCTGACAACTCCTGACGGCGCAGGGATTTACTTTAGAGGCCAGGGCGCTTCCGGGGAAGGCGACAAACCATTTCTGTCCGTGATGAGCGTGGCAAACGGAGACTCGAAGCGGCTTTGGCAGTCGGCTGCTCCTTATTTTGAGATTGCGATGGCTGTTTTAGATCGCGGCGCGGGCACAGTTTTAGTTCGCAGGGAATCGCAAGAGCAGAGTCCGAATTACTACATCCAGAAAACAGGTGCCGTGACTGCGGAGCAAGTGACTTTTTTTCCAAATCCGTATGGGAGTGGTCCGCTGCCCAAGAAACAGGTTTTGCATTACAAGCGCGCGGATGGCGTGGATTTGAGTGCGAATCTCTATTTGCCGCCGGGATACAAGCCTGGGGATGGTCCGCTGCCTACTCTGATGGAAGCGTATCCGACGGAATACAAAACGAAATCGGCGGCGGGACAGGTCACAGGATCGCCCTATCAGTTTGCGTTCTTGAATTGGGGTTCGCCAGTACCGTTTGCGACGCAAGGTTACGCGGTGCTCGAAAACGCCACAATTCCGATCATCGGCGAAGGCAATGCGGAGCCGAACGATTCTTACGTGGAACAGCTTGTGGCCAGCGCCAAGGCGGCGATTGATGAGGGCGTGCGGCTTGGCGTTGTGGATCGCAATCGTGTGGCGGTGATGGGTCATTCTTATGGCGCGTTCATGACCGCTAATTTGCTGGCGCACAGTGACTTATTCAAGGCCGGCATTGCGAGGAGCGGCGCGTACAACCGGACGTTGACACCGTTCGGTTTTCAAAATGAGGAGCGGACCTACTGGCAGGCGCCGGAAATTTATTACAAAATGTCACCGTTTTCGTTTGCCGACAAGATTAAGACGCCGATTCTGTTGATTCACGGCGAGGCGGACAACAATTCGGGGACGTTTCCGATTCAGAGCGAGCGGCTTTTTAGTGCGTTGAAGGGACATGGAGCGACCGTGCGTTTTGTGCTGCTACCGCTCGAATCACACGGTTATGCCGGACGCGAATCGGTGCTGCACATGTTCTGGGAGATGAACAACTGGCTGAATACTTATGTGAAGAATCCGCCCACCACGGCTGCCGCGGAACATTGAGTTTTCTCTACGTGCTTCGATCAACATGCACAAATTCCTAGGAGTAGCCCTTTTTTTGCTCGTAACCACGTCCATCGCGACGCATGCGCAGACCGTCGGCAAGTCTTTAGCGGAAAGACTCGGTTATGCGCGCGATGCGAGGCTTGTGATCGTGCATGCAGACGACCTGGGAATGACGCATTCAGTGAATGCGGCGTCGATCAAGGGTCTTGAAACCGGCCTCGTCACATCCGCAAGCATCATGGTGCCCTGTCCTTGGTTTCCGGAGATGGCGGATTATGCGAAGACGCACAAAGATGCGGATCTTGGACTTCACCTCACTTTGACCAGCGAGCGCGTTTTCTACCGTTGGGGACCTGTGGCTCCCCGGGACAAGGTTCCGAGTCTCGTGGATTCGAACGGTTACTTTCACCTGAACTGGACGGAAACCACGTACATCGACGCCAAGGAAGTGGAACTCGAGCTTCGTGCGCAGATCGACAGAGCGCTGGCGATGGGTGTCCGGCCGACGCACCTCGACTCCCATCAATACCGGCTTTTCGAAAACGGAAAAGACATTTTTCAGAGTGTCCAGCGCTTGGCACACGAATACAAATTGCCCGTGTTCATGGTGCGGGATTGGTTCGCTGAGCGACCCTACCTGGAGAGTTTGCTGAGTCCCGACGATCTGGTCGTGGATCACACCGTTACGATTGATCCGGGAGTAGCGTCGGAAAAGTGGGCGGATTTTTACACCACGGCTTTGAAAAATCTTCAGCCCGGCGTGACGGTCTTCATTATTCATTTGGCTTTCGATGACGAGGAGATGCGCGCGGCTACGCGCGAGCGCAATACCTGGGGTGCGGCGTGGCGGCAGCGCGATTTCAACTACTTTACAAGCGAGGAGTTTCGGGCGCTGGTCCGAGAGCAGAACGTCAAACTGGTGACTTGGCGCGAGTTAGCCCACGCCGCGAAGTGAACCGCTCTCGACGGGATTCCCCTCGTTGCTGGTGCAAGCAAATGTAGTCAGCTATTTTCCTCGCATCCCTATTCAGGTTATTTTAGTTGCAGGAGCTTCGGCCCTCTCGGAGCATGCTCATGGCGTCTGAACCGGTTTCTGAACCGAACTCTCTTCTGAAGAACCCGCTGCTGTATTCTTCGGCTGTTCTGGTCGTGGCTCTGCTAGGGGTTGTGTTTGTGATGTTTTCGCGGTGGCAGGATAGCCGCAACATGGAACGCCAAGCGGCACAGGCTCGCGCGGAGAAGCAGCACGAGCAAGACCGCGCGGCCGTCGAACAGCTTGGAGGCAGGGAGTTTGCGATCCTTAGTTTTTACGCCAACCCCGCGGTCATCCGTCGAGGCGAATCGGCACAACTTTGTTACGGGGTAGCCAACGCCAAGACCGTTAAACTTGAACCCCAGCCTCAGCCGGTGTGGCCCTCGACAGCCCATTGTGTGGATGTATCGCCCATTAAATCAACAACATACACTTTAGCAATCGAAGACGCCGCGGGAAAGACGCTGTCTCAGGACGTTGAGATTAGGGTCCGCTGAATTCGGGAAAAAACCAGCCGGGAACAAATCCGCCAGTCGCGGTTGCATCCCCAGCAGGGGATCGTAAAGCGTCAAAACTATCTGTGCCTGCCCCTTGTGGCGGCAAATGCGACGCATCTATAATGCTTGTTCGCGCGGGGTCCGGCGAGCCATCCTGCTAAACCGGACTCCGCGAACATTTTTTGGCAGCAACTTTTGGTGACCTACGACCATGTCTGACCCGCTCGCGAAGATCAAACAGCGCCTGCAAGGGGAAATCGACCATCTCGAGCACGAGCTAAACATCGACCTCCCGAAGGAGATCGCCAAGGCGCGGGCGCACGGCGACCTCTCCGAAAACGCGGAATACAAGTACGCCAAAGAGCGCCAGGGATACGTCAACGCAAGAATCGGCCAGCTCAAAAAGCGCATGGGCGACCTTGGGATGCTGAACTTGAGCAATATTCCGAAGGACCGGTCCGGGTACGGTTCGCGCATTGTGGTGCTGGATCTTCACAAAGAGGTGAAAATCGAGTACAAGCTGGTCACCACGGAAGAGGCGGACGTCGAGAAGGGGCTCATTTCAACCACTTCGCCGATCGGCAAGGCTTTGTTGAACAGGAAGGTCGGCGACGAAGTGCAGGTGGCCACTCCGGCTGGGCAAAAAGAATTTGAAATCGTCCGGCTGACTACGATTCACGAGGACGAGTAACTTTTCGGCTTTTTCTGGCGTCAAACCGAAGTAGGTGGGTCATTTGCGAGGCACCATGTATTGGGGATCTGGCCCGGCGCTCGGGCTATTAACTGTGCTTGGGTACGTGGCGTTTACGCTGGGAGCGGCACTTGTTTGGCGTAACCGTAATGATTTTTCTATTTGGGTGCATGATGAGTTCGGGGCGTTCCGGCGCAGCCTTTCGCGGTACACGGTGATTGGGCCGTTTTATGGCGTGCGCGAAGAGTCTTGGCTCAAGGCCGTGCCTTCACAGTTTATTCAATCGCTTAGCCGTTTTCCCCGCCGGCACATCAATCCGGCGTTCATCCTGCTCTTTCTGGGAGCGGTTCTCTTCGTACTCGATTTCTTCGTCTAGGGCATGAACTCGTTGTCACTTCCGCGTTCTGGACAAACTCTGCTCGCTTTGCCATTCTCGTCGCGATGAAACCTTCTTTGATTGTGCATGGCGGTGCTTGGGATATTCCCGACGAAGCCGTTGAGGCATGCAATACGGGGTGCCGCGGGGCTCTCGAAGCCGGATGGTCGATTCTTGCGAGGGGTGGTTCCGCGCTGGACGCTGTGGAAGCAGCTATTGTCGTGCTGGAAGACGAGCCGGTGTTTGATGCGGGGTTCGGGTCGCATCTGAATCTCGACGGGCGCGTGGAGTGCGACGCGATCGTAATGAACGGCGAAACCTTGCGCGCCGGGGCTGTTGCTGCTCTGCAACGAATCCGCAATCCGATCCGTCTTGCGCGCGCCGTGCTGGAGCACTGCCCGCACATGATGCTCGTAGGGGAAGGCGCGGAGAGGTTTGCCAGAGACAGTGGGTTCGCGCTGTGCGACCCGTCAGAGCTCGTCAGCGACGCCGAGCGGGATGCTTGGAAACATTGCAGCCAGGATAAGCACGCGGCGGCGCACCATCGTGGCCACGAGCAGGGCACCGTCGGAGCCGTCGCGATCGATTCGCACGGTAAGCTGTTTGCAGCCACTTCCACGGGCGGGACGTGCTGCAAACTTCCTGGGCGAGTCGGCGATTCGCCCTTGATTGGGTGCGGATGCTATGCCGATTCCACTGCGGGCGGCGTGTCTTGCACTGGATACGGTGAGGCGATCATGAAGATCGTTATGGCCAAAACGGCTACCGATCTGCTTAGCAGCGGCAGCAATGCTTTCTGTCTGTCCGAGTCTTCGCGCGATTCATCGAGTCCGGCGCGCCATTCGTGCGCCGCGGACACTGCGATGCTTGTTGCGCGGGAATCGGTTCATCTTCTTGGCAAACGCACCCATGCTACCGGCGGACTTATCCTGCTGGACTGCGAAGGGAACCCCGGCTTTGCGTTTAACACGCCACGCATGGCCTATGGCTACGTCGCGAGCGACGGCGGCTTCATCACCGCTGTGTAGCCCTCTCCAATATCTCTTGACCCCGGCCCTGTCCGAAGATAGTCTCGCGGCCAATAATCCCACAACGTTATTCGTTATTGAGGAGCTTGCCCATGGTCCCTCTCACGGCTCTTTGGCTTCCAATCCTGCTCTCGGCGGTTATCGTGTTCATCGCCAGCTCCATCATGCATACCGTGCTGCCCTACCACCGTGGCGACTACCGGCAGTTGCCCGACGAGGACAAACTCCTCGCCGTTCTGCGCGGTGCGGGCTTGACGCGGGGGCTCTATATTTTTCCCTTTACGACCCACAAGGACATGAAGACGCCAGCCATGCAGGAAAAATACAAGCAAGGGCCAGTAGGCATGATGACCATTTTTCCGAATGGCGCGGTCGTTATGCCAAAGTTCCTCGGGCAATGGTTCGGCTATTGTCTCATCGTTGCGTCCTTCGTTGCCTATCTCACGGGGCACACCGTCGTGTCGGGTATAGGCTATCTCGCTGTGTTTCGGGTCGCGGGGACGGCCGCATTTATGGCGTATGGGCTGGGGCAGCTAAGTAATGCCATTTGGAAGGGCCAGACTTGGAGCATGACCATCAAGGAGGTGATGGACGGCTTGGTGTACGGCTTGCTGACCGCGGGGACGTTTGGATGGCTTTGGCCCCGCTAACCTATTTTTCTCAAAATACCGCAGCCGCAAAAATTTAGTTGGTTTTTCGCGAGAAATGAAAATTCTGAATGCGGCCGGCATCTAGAATAAAGCCGGAAATGTGCTGGTTCGCGTCGCGCGTGAAGCGCACTGTCCCGATTTCTCCAGTAAAAACGTCACGCACTGCTGGGTGAAGGGTATCGGGTTTGCTCTTTAGCCGCGTGAGAGTCAAGTTGCCGTCTTGAAGGACCATGCGGTAGACGGGGTCGATTTCTTCGCTGACATAGGCACCGACATATTCAGCCAATTCCGCCGAAGTGGGAGTGTACGCCGTCGCCGATTCAAAAATGTTCGGCTTTCCACCGCCGAAACTCTGCTCGAGACGCCGCGGTTTTTCCGCTGTGGCCCCCACGAAATGAATGTCCACGTCATCGCCCCAGGGAACATCAGCCACGTGGAAATGTGCCTCTCCTGCGGGCTTGAGACCGCGAAACTCACCACCAAGCTCGATCTGCAACTTGCCGTCTTTCACTTGGACTCTCTCGAAATCATCATCTTCCCTGTTCCAATACAGCCCTGCGATCGCGGCCATCTGCTCGACCGTAAGCGTCGCTACGGTATTTTTGGCCGGTTCCTTTGTCGGAGTTGCATCGGCGGGCTTTAAGTCTTTCGCGAGTACGATGTCAGCGACCTGGCGGGCCAACCGGCTCGGATTCGTCTCCGCAGAGTTGCAAAGGACCGCCGCGGAAAAATGCTGCTCCGGAAAACGTATGAGGTCCGAGCGATAGCCGGCATCGGCGCCACCGTGGTCCACTGTTGGCAGCCCTTTGTACTTACCCGCTACCAGCCCAAACGCATAGTCGAGCTGTTCTCCGCTATTCAGCTTGCCGCGCTCGAGCATCTGTTGGAGAAATGCCAGCCCCCCGACCCGCGGATGATAAAAATTCTCATCCCAGAGCTGCAAGTCCTCCACCGTGGTGTGCAGGCTGGTTGCGCCGACGGTGTCGAAGTTCGTCAGGCTCATCCGGAAGGGTTTGTCCTTGCCTTCCTGTTCATAACCCAGCGCATCGTGCTTTATGACTTCCGCGTGGTCGTCGCGAAAGTGGGTGTGGGTCATTCCCAGCGGCTCAAAAATACTCTTGGTTGTAAACTCGCGCAGCGACATGCCGCTCACTCGTTTGACGATCAGTCCCATCAGCGTGTAGCCGGTATTACAATAAACGTGTTTTTCGCCGGGCTTGAAGTTCAAGTCTCTCTGACGTGTCATCACGGACATCACATCGTCATCTGTTATTAGATCCAATGAATAGCGCCAGCCTGCCAACTCAAGAAGGTTCCACTGGTCGCGAAGCCCGCTGGTGTGATGAACCAGGTGGCGGATGGTGATGCGCTCGCCGAAATCTGGCAGCTCCGGAATGTATTTGCGCACATCGTCGTCGAGGGAGAGTTTCCCTTGCTGGGCAAGCAGGACGATCGAAGCAGCCGTAAACTGTTTGGACATCGACGCTACGTGGAATACGGTCGCAGGCGTGATCGGCACGTCGTCGTTCAGATCGGCCATTCCGTAGCCGCGCTTGTAGACGATTTGTCCGTCTTTGTAAATTCCCAGCGCGCAGCCCGGCGAGCCTGGTTTGTCCCACTTCTCAAAGACCTTGTCTACCTGCTTGGTGACACTCGACGGGAGAGTCTGTCCCTTGCTCAGGCACGAAACCAAAAGGATCCCCTGGAGGATTACCGCCCATCTCATCCGATTCATTGTCTCCCCCATTCAGGTTCCTGGATTTCCGCGGCTTCTCTACTACACGCACTTGGATTATTCCCCAGCCCCGAAACAGCCCGGTGCCGCAGGGTATTCGTCCATCTGTACTCCGTCAAGAACATCTTGTTCCCTTTGCTCCTAGTGGCGGGGGAGCAAGCTGACGAACCCTCGTGGGCAACGAAATTGACCCAGACTGCTTCTCCTCTTAACATGACAAAGGGCCATGAAAGAGATGCGGCCGTAAAAGACCGCGTATTTTAAATAGGATACCGATGAAAACAAAGCAGCATGGGACTCTGCAGCGCGCCCTGGTACTGGCCATCTTCCAATTGGGGCTCCAGGTGGGAATTCAACTTGCGTGCCCGACAAGGGCGGCGGCGCAGACCACCGACGAGATAGTCGCCAAAGTACTCGCTGCCCGCGGCGGGCTAGAGAAAGCCAAGGCCGTGCAGACTGAGCGCATTACGGGCACTATTTACTTCAATCCGGAGTTGTACGGGCCATTCGTGGCCGAGTTCAAACGGCCGGGAAAGATGCACAATGAAGTGACCATCCAAAGCAAGACTGTGGTGCGTTCGTTCAACGGCAAGGACGCGGGTTGGGTGATCAATCCCTTTGTGGGTAAAAACGCTCCGGAGCCCATGTCAGCGGAGGACATAAAGGATGCGGTGAACGAAGCGGACTTCGACGGCCCGCTGGTGGACGCGAAAGCTAAAGGAAACACCATTGAACTGACTGGCACGGAGAAAGTCGAGGGCCGAGATGCCTACGTGCTCAAGGTGACCCACAAAGACGGCCAAGTCTCTTCTTACTCCTTCGACACGAAAACATTTTTACTGGCCAAGTGGACCGGGGGTGATAGCGTGAACGGCGAAGCGGTCACGCGGGAGACTCTCTTTCACGATTACAGGGACGTCGGAGGGTTGAAGTTCGCGTTTGAGCTTGTTTCAAACACTCCCGGCGCGGACGTTACGCAGAGAATTGTCGTGGAAAAGATCGAACTTGACCCACAAATCGATGAAGCGCGTTTCGGGAAGCCACCGTCTCCTCCCTCATCGCCCGCCGTCGGTCCCGCGGCGGCTCCGCCGGACAGGCGCTAGTCTCTCACGAAGATTTCAGAGCGATTACGAACTGATTTTGCGCTGGGAATGGTATTCTGACGGGATAATATCGAGCAGCGAGTGTCAAGAGATTGCGTTTCTTACTGAAGTTCATGCTCTCACGCAGCGATAAAAGCCTCGGCTTATTAGGAGCCCCTGTTAGGGCCCTTGCGGCATTCTGTTTTGTTCTTGGTGGAGCTTGCTGCGCAGTTGCAAGCCGCCCTCCAGCACAGCAGTCGCCCGATTCTTCGCCGGGATTCAATTCCACTTTTGCCATTGCGGATTTCGACGGGGACCGAAAGCCGGATCTGGCGACTGTAGAACTCCGAGAGAACAAATCCTCCAGCACTATGGAGTATTCGATTCGTTTAGAGATGACGGCCGGCGGCGTGCAAGTGTTTGGTGTAACTGCTCCTATCGGCGGGCTGCAGATCGTGGCACGGGACGTAAACGGCGACAGTGCTTTGGATGTGCTCGTCAGCAGCGTCTGGCTGCACAAACAAGTCGCCGTGCTGTTGAACGATGGCCACGGAAACTTTACTCTTGCCCCACCGGACGCGTTTCCGGCATTCATCTGGCAGTGCCAGAGGCTTTGGAACACTGCAACAATCCCTCTCTGGGAGAGCGCCGCTCTAATTCGCTCACACTCGTCGACGGGAAAACTCGAGGAAAGAGACAAGTTCCCTGGCTGGCCATCACAGCCGGGGAAAACATGTTTGCGGGTTTCCCCTGGCGTGTCCCGACTGCTGGATTTCTCGCTACTTGGTCGGGCCCCTCCTACCCTCGTTTTCCAGTCTTAAACATTCTGTTAAAGAGGCCGTAAACTTACACACCCGGAGCGGTTTATATAGTGCTTCGATTGTCCGGGCGCATCCCTCTCCGACTACTTCTAAGGGCCAAGGCAGGAACATATCGATCGGGCGGCTAATTAATGATTTCCATTTTTATTTTACTGCGGCGTGATACGCGAATCTCGCGGCGGGATGTGAGGTCCGACAATGATTCGCATGGGCGCTGAATACCTGGCGCTATCGCTTGCCCTGGTGGGTTTTGTCGCCGGTTGCGGCGAGAGCAAAGGTGACCCCAAGGCGGAAGCGCCGCCGGCGGCGAAGGTCGAGCACGAGCAAGACGTAAACGTGGTTAAGGTCGACCACCCGGAACAATTTCCGCTGTTCACGGCGATTGAATACGGGGCTACTTCTCATTTGGTTGCCACCGGGGTGGTGAGTCCCGATGTGGCGCGAACGGTGCCGGTGATATCGATTGCCACGGGGCGGGTGGTGGAGATCAAGGCGCGGCTCGGCGACACGGTGAAAAAAGGGCAACTGCTGATGCGTGTGCAAAGCGCGGATATTGCCTCGGCGTTTTCGGACTATCGAAAAGCGGTGGCGGACGAAAAACTGGCCAGTGCTCAACTCGAGCGGGCCAAGCTGCTGTATGAAAAGGGCGCCTTCTCCCTGAACGATTATCAGACCGCGGAAGATGTGGAGAACAAGGCGCACGTTGACGTAGAAACGGCCGCCGAACACCTGCGCGTTCTTGGCAGTCCGCTGGACCACCCGTCGGGGCTTGTGGACATTTACGCTCCCGTGTCGGGAGTGATCACCGATCAGCAAGTTACAAACGCGGGAGGAGTGGCGGGCTTGGGATCTCCAAATCCATTTACGATCTCCGACCTGAGCGAGGTGTGGATTCTCTGCGATGTTTACGAGAATGATCTTGCCAACGTGCATGTCGGCGAGACGGCCGAGGTTCGTTTGAACGCTTATCCGGACAAGATATTTCGAGGGCGAATCGGCAACATTGGGCCAATTCTTGATCCCAACATTCGAACAGCAAAAGTGCGAATCGAAGTGGAGAATTCCGGATTGATGAAAGTAGGGATGTTCGTGACGGCCACGTTCCACGGCGAGAAAAAGGAAATGCACGCCGCCGTTCCGGCGGATGCAATCTTGCATTTGCATGACCGGGAGTGGGTGTACATGCCCGCGGGAGATAAAACATTCCGGCGCGTGGAGGTCGCTGCCGGAGAAACGCTTCCGAACAAAATGCAGGAGATTATCACCGGAGTGCATGCCGGGCAGCAGGTGGTGAACAACGCGCTGGTGCTGCAGAACACGGTGGAGCAATAAATGATTCGGAGGGTTGTCGACTTCGCGCTGGAGAACCGGTTTCTTGTGATCGCGGCGGCTATTCTGCTGCTTGTGTGGGGCGCGATCTCCTTCCATCAGCTACCGGTGGAAGCGTATCCGGACGTGGCAAACAATTACGTCGATATCATCACGCAATGGCCAGGGATTTCGGCGGAGCAGATTGAGCAGCAGGTCACCATTCCGCTGGAAGTCGCAATGAACGGTATTCCTCACGTGGTGCACTTGCGTTCGTTCTCGCTGTTTGGCCTTTCCGACGTGAAGCTGATTTTCGATGATGAAGAAGAGAACGCGTGGAACCGGGAGAGAGTTCTCGAGCGGCTTTCGCAGGTAACAATGCCGCCGGGTGTCGTGCCCCAGATGGGCACAGACTGGAGCCCCGTCGGCCAAATCTACTTTTTCACACTGAAAAGCACAAACCCAAGCTACGACGTGATGGAATTGAAGTCGATCGAGGACTGGGTCGTTGAGAAGAACTTTAAATCTGTTCCCGATGTTGTCGACGTGGCCAGCTTCGGAGGCCCGACCCGCGAATATCAAGTCCGCGTTGATCCGAACAAACTGATCTCTTACGGACTAAGCCTCGCCCAGGTCGAGCAGCAGCTCATGAACAATAACGCCAACGCGGGCGGCAGTTTCATTGAAGCCGGTCTGCAGCAAATCAATGTGCAGGAAGTCGGTCTGGTCAGAAACGCTCGCGACATCGAAAACACTGTCATTATGACTAAAATGGGCACGCCGCTGCGCGTGAAAGACATTGCGGTGGTCGCGCAAGGACCGAAGATTCGCCTTGGACAGTTCGCCCGAGCAATCCATCGGGAAGACGGCAAGATCATTGACAACGATGACGTGGTCTCAGGCATCGCGTTGCTGCGCAAGGGCGCGAATGCGGACGCGGTACTCGCAGCCATACACGCCAAGGTCGAGGAGATGAACGACCATATTCTGCCTGCAGGCGTAAAGATTGTTCCTTTCATTGACCGGAGTGACCTCCTCCGCTTCACGACGCATACGGTGCTGGAGAATCTGACGGCCGGGATCGTCCTGGTGGTGGTAGTCCTGTTTCTGTTTCTCGGGAATGTCCGCGGGGCGTTAATCGTGGCGCTGACGATTCCGTTTTCTCTGTTGTTCGCCGCGACATGTCTCCGGTTGAAGGGCATTCCAGCGAACTTGCTCTCTCTGGGCGCTCTGGATTTCGGGATGGTTGTCGACGGTGCTGTCGTCATGGTGGAGAACATCGTTCGCCACATGACGCACGGGGAACAAAGCTATAAGACACCGATCGACCGTATCCGCGAGGCGGCGCACGAGGTACAACGTCCGGTATTCTTTGCAATCGCGATCATCATCACCGCTTATCTGCCGATTTTCACTTTGCAACGTGTCGAGGGACGCCTGTTCCATCCGATGGCCTGGACCGTAGCGTTCGCGCTGCTCGGCGCTCTCTTGTTCTCAATGCTCATCGCGCCCGTTCTCGCAAGCGTATTTTTCAGCAAGGGCGTGAGCGAAGGGCGCAACCGGGTCATGGAATTCCTGAAGGGGCGCTATGGCAGCGCGGTGAGATGGGCGATCGAGCATCGGCTTGTGACTGTGGGATTTGCAGGGCTTAGCCTGGCGGCAACGATCTTTCTGGCGTTGGGCGGTTTCATCGGTTCTGAGTTTCTGCCTCACCTGGATGAAGGGGCTCTGTGGGTGCGAGGCACTCTCGCGCCCAGTACCGGACCCAGTGAGGGTACCCGGCTGGCGAACCAGGCCCGTATTGTGCTTTGCTCCTTTCCCGAAGTTCCTCAATGCACGAGTCAGGTGGGACGCCCGGATGACGGAACGGACACGACGGGCTTCTTCAATACCGAGTATTTTGTGGACTTAAAGCCGAAAGAGCAGTGGCGGCCGGTGTTCCACCAAGACAAGGAACGATTGATCGCGGCAATGCAGCGCGAACTCGACAAGATACCCGGGGTGCTCTGGAATTTTTCTCAGCCGATTTCGGACAACATGGAAGAAGCGGTTAGCGGAGTGAAGGGCGAGCTGGCAGTGAAAATTTATGGAGAAGACCTTAAGCTTTTGGAAGAGAAGGCGGATCAGATCGTCGAGATCATGCGCAAGATCAAGGGCGTCGAGGACCTCGGAGTGCTTCGGGTTCTGGGCCAACCCAACCTGGATATCCAGGTGGACCGTGTGCAGGCGGCGCGCCACCAAATCAACGTCGCGGACGTGCAAGATGCGATCCAAACCGCGGTCGGAGGAACGGCCTTGACTCAAGTGCTGCAGGGTGAGCGGCGCTACGATCTTGTGCTGCGGTATCTTCCCCAATACAGGGATACGAAAGAGGCCATTGAGAATATTCGATTGCTATCTCCATCCGGCGAACGCGTTTCGCTCGCGCAGCTTTGCAAGATCGAAGTAAAGGATGGCGGCTCTGAAATCTACCGCGAAGAGAATCAACGGTACATTGCCATCAAATATAGCGTGCGCGGACGGGACCTTGGCGGAGCGGTAGAAGAAGCGATCGGCGCTGTAAGAGCGCAAGTCCAACTGCCGCGCGGGTATCACATCGATTGGGCCGGCGAGTATGAAAGCCAGAAACGGGCGGAAGCGCGGCTGCTCGTGATCGTGCCATTAACCGTGCTGATTATTTTCGGAATTCTGTACGCAATGTTTCGTTCGTTCAAATGGGCGCTGCTTCTGCTTGCGAACGTGGCGATGGCACCTATTGGCGGATTGCTTGCGCTTCTGATTACTGGCACACACTTCAGCGTCTCGTCGGGGGTGGGCTTCCTGGCACTTTTCGGAGTCTCTGTGCAAACCGGTGTCATCATGCTGGAATATATCAACCAGTTGCGCGCCCGCGGCCACACGATTGAGGACGCGGCTATCGATGGGGCAGTCCTTCGGCTTCGGCCCATCATGATGACGATGCTGGTGGCAACTCTCGGCTTGCTGCCGGCGGCTCTCTCGCGTGGCATCGGTTCGGATTCGCAGAGGCCCTTTGCCATCGTCATTGTGGGAGGCCTTGTCGGGGCACTGCTTCTGAGTATTTTTCTTCTGCCGACCTTATACGTGTGGTTTGCAGGGGATCGCGATAAGCTCCCTGAGCCAGAGGCTGGCTTCGAGGAAGGCGCATGACGCCGAGCGCCGAGTAGCAAAAGGACTCCATTTCTATGAAAAAGGAAGAAGTTCGCGCGCGTATTGAGGAAATTGGGATCGTGCCAGCCGCGCGTTTTCGTTCGGCTGAAGATGCGCGGTTTGCCACGCAGGCGGTCTCTCACGGCGGAATACCCATCGTGGAAATCACGATGACTGTGCCTGGAGCCATCGAGCTGATTTCCGATCTGGCGCGGAACAATCCGGACGTGATTTTGGGTGCGGGCACGATTTTCGACACGGAAACGGCGAACCGCTGCCTGGATGCCGGAGCGAGATTCCTGACAAGCCCTGGTCTCGATCTGCCGCTCGTGGAATTTGCAATCAAAAAAGATACAGTGGTTTTAGCCGGAGCGCTGACACCGACGGAAGTGACGATGGCTTGGAAGGCGGGAGCGGACTTCGTGAAAGTCTTCCCGTGCTCGCTAGTCGGCGGCGACAAATACATTAAAGCACTGAAGGGACCGTTTCGACACGTGTCCTTGATTGCGGCGGGAGGCGTAAATCAACTGACAGCCGCGAATTTTATACTTGCGGGAGCGTGTGCCATCGGCGTTGGTGGAGAGTTGGTTCCCGAGGAAGCCATCCAGCAGCGTCAAGAGGAGCGGATCCACGAATTGGCGCGCAGGTTTCTTGGTTTTGTGACTAAGGCTCGGGCGCATCTAGCGAAAGTCAAGAGCGTCCGCAAGAGCCGCTAGTCCATACGATTTGGTTTCTTTCTGTTCCCAGGGTGTATACGTTATTCTGGCTGCATGGGGGATGAGAGTGATGCCGGGGCGACGCAAGCGCTAGCGGGGCTTTGCGCGAACTGTGCGCACGCAAACATCGTCGAATCCGACCGCGGTTCAATCTTTCTGCTTTGCGAACTATCACGCAGCGATCCCCGTTTCGCCAGATACCCGCGTCTGCCTGTGCTTTCGTGCCCCGGCTACGAGATGAAACCGGTTCTCGAACGAGCGCCGTGAGACTTCGACACTTGAGAAGGCGCAAAAAAAAAGGGAGGGCACCCTGCAGGATGCCCTCCGGCGAAAATCACCAGAATCTATTGAAATCTATTGCTGAGGCTGCTGGGGTTGTGACGGAACTGGCGAGTTGGCCGGCAACTTGGTGGAGACCGGCGTCATGCTCGCTGAGCCGACGGTGGCCAACTCGGACGGCTTGTATTTAGGTGCGCTGATGTAGCCGTGAACCGTATCTTTGTCGATGCGGTTCACGATGATCTGCACGGGCTGGGAATCGTTCTCTGTGTGAATCCAGATGGGTTCGTACAGGTTTACTTTCTTCTTCTGAAGCTCATTGTCGTCCACGATCATCGCCACGTCGTAGCTCTTGTGCTTCGTATCCGTTTTGCGAAGGGAAAGTGTGAGAGGCCCGACGCGCTGGAATTGCTTTTGCTTGGAGAGGTCAAATTCAAAATAGCTGCGCTCTCCGCGCTTTTCGAGTACCACGAGTTCATCGTGCGTCTTGGCAATCGAACCGTTCAGGTCATCGCGAGTGGAATTGATCGTTCCTTCGAGATCGGAACGGTTTTTGGCGACTTCGTCTTGTGTCTCTTTCAGTTTTTTCTCCTGCTCAGCCAACTGAGCCTGGAGCTGCACGTATTTCTTGTCGACAACAGGGGCGCGACGCTTGGCAACGTGCTTTTTCGCGGGTGCAGACTTGGCGGAGGGGACGGGGGTGGCCGTGGATGCGGCCTCAGGGGCCTGTGCGGAAGTGTCCTCTGCGGCTGCTGAATTAGCCGCGTCGGGAGCAAGGGTGGGTGTCGCCGGGGCTTGGGGCAAGGTCTGCGCTGCTGTAACTTCATTGAGCTTGGCAGTCAACGCATTTAGTTGCCCTTGCATCTGGTTCATTGCCGCCGTGGTTGTTGCGACCTGCGCTGACTGCTGGCGAACGATCGATTGTTGGTGAATGGCGTAAGCGAATGCCACTACGGTGACTCCAGACAGCGCTACAACTAGGATGAGCAGCAAGCGGTTTGCGCCAGCCTGCATAGCCGCCCAGCTGTTCTGATCGTTGTGGTTCGATTCTTGGTACTCGTCCATGATTTCCCTCCTGGATCACATACATCCTCAAAGCAGCAACCTGATGGCCTACGAAGTACGCCCGCGCCGTGCTGCCGCCATGCGCTGGGGTGGAAAAGCCATTTGCCGTAGCTTTGGAGACAAACATCCCCACGATTGTATCAGCACGCGGATGGCCGGGTGACTTAGGCGCAGAGGATTTAACGTGTTTATCTTCAAGGGGTAAGAACCAGCGCGTTAACCGCCGAGATCTGTCGTGGTACTAGTCCTGGAAAAATCTCCCTGGGTCAACGAAGGATTTATCTGGTCCGTATTTTTTGGAAGCATCTATTGAGCATGTGAAGAGAGCATATCCGTGGGATGCCCGAAGCGGATAGGGAAGCCGTCCCAGTGCTTTCACGAACCTTCTGCGACGACCCGGTATCCTGCTGGCGTGCTATGGTCCCAAACTAGGAAGTGAGATTGCCGCGGAGCAAGCGCGTGTGCTAGCATCCCCGGAGTTGGGGAACGGACCAGGGGTAGATAGTGCTTGTCCGGCGCCTTACCCTGCAGAACGCTGGCATCGGGGCCACGCTCTCCATCACAACTTCTGAATGGCACACCCAGGCGCAGGCCCGCGCCTAAATTCTTCGGGACGGACCTCGCCTGTTGGCGCCGGCATCGCCGGGGCCACGCAAAGGGAGGTCTATATGAAGAGCTATCTCACCAAGGACATACGCAACGTTGGGATTGTCGGCCACGGCGGCACTGGGAAGACGCAACTGGTGTCGTCGTTGCTCTTCACCGCGGGGATGACGCCGCGCTGGGGAAAAATTGCGGAAGGCAGCACTACCACCGACTGGGACGAAGAAGAAATCTCGAGGAAAATCTCCATTCAGACTGGCCTGGCTTACGCGGAATGGCCCAGTTCCGGCGGACACCCGGGTGGTTCCGAAAAGGTCAAAATCAACTTCATCGATCTCCCCGGTTACTCGACATTCATCACCGAGACAAAAGCCTCGCTGATTGCCGCGGATGCGGCGCTGATTGCGGTGGATGCGCATGTCGGAGCACAAGTGACCACGGAAAAAGTTTGGGATTATTGCACCGAGTACGACATTCCCCGCGCGTTTGTGCTGACCTGGATGGATCGGGAGCTGGCCAGCTTCGAACGCTCGATGGAATCATTGGAGCAAGTCTTTGGGCGGAATGTCGTTGCATTGCAACTTCCCATCGGCACAGAGAAGGGTTTCCGCGGTGTGATCGACCTTGTTGCCATGAAAGCACACATCTACAAGCCGGATGGAGATGGGAAGCCGTCAATTGAAGAGATTCCCGCGGCACTTGCCGATGAAGCCAAGGAAGCGCACGAAAAGCTCGTGGAAATGGTCGCGGAGGGCGACGACGAATTGATGGAAGAGTTTTTCAGGGAAGGCACGATTCCCATTGCTGATTTGATTCCCGGCGTCCGGAAGGCCATCGTGGCGGAGAAAATATTCCCCGTGCTGATGGTTTCTGGGCTACGCAACGTGGGAACCGCCAGCTTGCTAACTTTTCTGGCCGACGCGTTTCCACATCCCGATGAGCATGCGCAGGTGGGCTTCACGGAGCCCAACGGCAAGGGCGAGCGCGTGGAGCGCAAGTATGATGACGGCCAGCCACTCTCTCTGTTTGTGTTCAAGACGCTCGCGGACCCTTTCGCGGGACGGATCAACTATTTCAAAGTGAAGAGCGGTGTCCTAAAAAATGACGCCACGCTGACGAATTTCAACCGGGGTACGCTTGAGCGCTTCCAGCACACGCAAGTTGTACAGGGCAAACAGTTCACCGAAATTGCGGAATTGCACGCGGGGGATATCGGCGCCATCGCCAAGCTGAAAGAAACGACGACTGGCGAGACGCTGGGTGACAAAGCCGCGCCCATCTACTACAAGCCAGCACAGCTTCCCGAACCCTCCATCACGTTCGCGATCGAACCCAAAACGCGCGCGGACGAAGACAAAATCGGCGTCTCCATCCACAAAATTATCGAGGAGGATCCTGCGCTACACTTCATGCGCGACCCCCAGACAAAGGAATTCCTGCTTGCGGGGTCTGGGCAGCAGCATATCGAGGTGGTCGTTGCGAAGTTGCATAAGCGCTATCACGTGGACCTTACGCTGAAGCCGCCCAAAGTGGCGTACCGCGAAACGATCCGAGGCAAAGCCGACGCGGAGGGTAAGCACAAGAAACAGTCCGGCGGACATGGGCAGTTCGGCGTGTGCCGCATCAAGATGGAGCCGATAGAACGCGGCAAGGGCGTCGAGTTCGTCGATGACGTTTTTGGCGGCGCGATTCCGAGGAATTGGATTCCTTCGGTGGAGAAGGGGATTCGCGATGCCGCTGCACGCGGCTATCTCGCTGGTTTTCCGGTCGTGGATTTTCGCGCCGTGCTCTACGACGGCAAGTATCACGACGTGGATTCTTCGGATATGGCTTTCAAGATCGCCGGGTCGCTGGCATTCAAGGAAGCGATGAAGATGGCCAAACCAGCGCTGCTCGAGCCGGTGATGCACGTCGAGGTGTACGCACCGGACCAATACTCTGGCGACTTGATGGGCGATCTTAGTTCGCGACGAGGTCGCATCGCGGGGAGCGAAGCACGCGGTCACAACGTAGTCATCAAAGCGCAGGTCCCGTTTTCAGAAATGCTTAGTTACGCCAATGACCTCATTTCCAAAACGCAAGGACGCGCGACGTACTCGATGGAGTTTTCCCACTACGACTATGTGCCGAACGAGCTGGCGCAAAAAGTGATCGACGCGCACAAACCAGCTCACGGCGAAGCTGCAGAAGAAGAAGGTTAGTTTTCCTAGGATTCTGCTAGACCCTTTGCATCGCGCATCCTAAGAATGTTTCACGAACGGCTGCCCGCCGCCAAATTGGTGCTTGCTGGTGCGAGCCACACCGCCAAAATGGTGGTGTTATGAAAAACAACCCAGCTCACAAGCACAACACGCAAACACTCGGTCCACAAACGCTAGCCATTCACGGCGGTGACACCCCGCGCCACGGCGTCGGCGCGCCCGTGGGCACACCGATTTGCCGCACGTCGACGTTTACCTTTTCCTCGACGGCGGAAATGAAGTTGTGGGCCGAAGGCAAGAGCAAAGCGTACATCTACTCGCGGTACGGCAACCCAACTATGAGCGTTGCGGAGGGAAAGATCGCGGCGCTTGAAGGTGGAGAAGCTGCTGTAGTCACGGCCTCTGGCATGGCGGCGATATCCTCCGCGCTGTTAGGCGTCCTTAAGTGCGGCGATGAACTAATTTCTACGGCGCAGGTTTATGGCGGCAGCTACCGGTTGATGCGGGACGTTTTCCCGGATATGGGTATCAAGGTGCATCAAGTGGGCACGGACCTCGCTGGACTTGAGGAACTCGCGTCGCCGCGCACCAAGTGTCTCTACGTGGAGACGCCGACGAACCCCACGTTGCGGCTCGTGGATTTGCACAAGGCGATTGCTTTCGCCAAAAAACACAAGCTCATTGCCATTATCGACAACACCTTCGCCACACCCGTTCTGCAAAATCCGCTGGCGATGGGCTACGACATCGTGGTGCACAGCGCCACAAAAGCGCTGGCCGGGCATTCCGACGTAATCGCCGGCGTGGCCGTGGGCAACAAGCATTGGATGGACCGCATCCGCCACATGGTCATCTACCTCGGCGGCTCGATGGATCCGGAAGCGGCTTACCTGCTGATTCGCGGAATGAAGACGTTGGGAGTCCGCATGGAACGGCAGTGCAAAAACGCAATGGCCGTCGCCAAATTCCTCGAAAAGCATCCAAAAGTTGCGTGCGTGCACTATCCGGGGCTGGCATCTCATTCGGATCACAAGCTTGCGAAAAAACAGATGCGCGGATTCGGAACGATGCTGGCGTTTGATTTGAAGGGCGGGTTGCCCGCCGCGCGGCATTTCTGCGATCGCGTGAAGTTGTTTCTGCTAGCTGCCAGCCTCGGCGGCGTCGAATCCCTCGTCATACTTCCCATCTTCAGCTCGCACTACAACATGAGCGCCGAAGAGCTGCAACGCGCAGGCGTCAGCCCAGGCACGGTGCGAGTCTCCGTTGGGCTTGAAGATGCGGAAGACTTGATCGCCGATTTGAAACAGGCTTTGGCGTAGGGCAGAAAGCGGATCAATGGGCGAGCGTTACGGCCAACGGTGTTTTGGCGTGACGACCGCGTAATGGGACAAGAGCACGGACTGAAGTTTGTGCCACCAAGAACAAAAACGGGCGGGACGCCGAAGCGCACCGCCCGTTTCGTATTTTTGTGAAGTGGAATTAGAGGGGTTGGACGTTCGAGGCCTGCAGACCCTTGGGGCCCTTGGTCACTTCGAATTCAACCGCTTGGCCATCGTTCAACGACTTGTAGCCATCAGCCACGATCGCGGAGAAATGGACGAAAACGTCCTCACCGCTCTGGCGCTGGATGAACCCGAAGCCCTTGCTGGCATTGAACCACTTCACTGTTCCTTGTTCTTTACTCACTGCTGTACTCTTTTCTGTCGGTTGGGTTGCAACCGAGCATTACTAAATTGAGCTATTTGGTGCCTCGAATTCCGAACCCCTCTTAAGAGTTACGGCCGCTCTCGGACGTAAAAAAAGGCCGCAAGTTTGACCTTGCGACCGCTTTACAAATCCAAAGGCGATACAAGAGCAACAAACGCAAGAACAGGATACCACTTTTCCCTGAATTTGCAAGCGGAATTTTCGAAACATTTGTTTCGTGTGAGCAGAGGGGAACCCCGGGCGAATCAATCCGGCAGAGTGGCTTCGCTGGTGATCGTGAATTGTGCAGCGGCGCCGCCGGGCTTGGCAACACTTGAGGTTGCAACTGGCTGGCCGCCCCCGATCCACACGTCGACTTTGCCGCGAACGATACGATGCTTGCCTGTCTCGTCGACGATGCTCAAATCGCGGTCACGCAGAACGAATTTCACGGTCTTTTTTTCGCCGTGGTCGAGATGCACGCGCGCGAACCCGCCGAGCGCGCGCAACGGCGCGCCACCAACGCCAAGGTGTGTGAGGTAGAGCTGCACGACCTCTTCACCGGCAACGGGGCCGGTGTTTTTGACATCGACGGAAATGGTGGCGGCATCAGCGGCAGAAATGTTTGCGTGATCCACGCTTGGCCCACTATACGCAAACGATGTGTAACTCAAGCCGAAACCAAACGGATAGAGTGGCTCACCATTGAAATAACGATACGTGCGTTTGGCCATCGAATAGTCGTCGAAGGTCGAAAGCTGGTCGACGGATTTATAGAACGTCACCGGCAAACGGCCAGCGGGGCTGAAATCTCCAGCGAGCGCTTCCGCGACAGCTGTTCCGCCTTGTCCGCCGGGATACCACGCTTCAAGAATTGCGGGAATATTAGGATTGGCGTCGGCCCAATTGACGGCAAGTGCGCTGCCATTGGTAAGAATGAGGATGGTGGGCTTGCCGACGGATGCAACGCGCTCGAGCAGTTGTTCTTGCGGAGCAGGCAAGTCGATGCGCGTTCGATCGCCGCTCGAAAAGCCTTCGGCGCTCACTTTCATTTCTTCACCTTCAATGCGGGGAGAAAGGCCCATCACGGCAATCACCAGGTCGGCTTTGCGCACCGCGTCCAGGGCCTGCGCTTCTTCGCCGCCGGGCAGGCTCCAGATGAGGCGCGCTTCCGAGCTGCGAATGTTCTGAAAGTATTCAATCTTCAGGGGATAGGTGTGGCCCCTCTCGAGATGGAGTTTCTTGGTTTCGGTGTTGGCGGGACGGTGAAGAGTCCAGTCTTCGACGAGCAGAGCGCCATCGAGCCAGACGCGAAAACCGTCCTCGCCCGTGAAGCCGAGCAAATAGTCGCCTGATTCGGGCGGCACGAGCATGCCGGTCCAGCGCACGGAATACTTGTTCGGCAGCAGAGCCGAAAGCGCGGTGTCGCCCCAGGCGAAATCCACGGCTGCATCCACGCGGCTCATCACGGGAGTGCCCTCGAGCGTCATGTTGGGAAAGTAGTTCCCCTTCAATCCGTGCTCTCTGCAGGATGTGTCCGTGCAAACGGCGTCCGAGGGAACGGATTTGGTGACAGGGCCGACAAGGCCAATGCCCTGAACGTAAACGATTTTAGATTGCGGGAAGCGATTGCGAATGCCGGCAAGCACGGTGACCGGATTTGACGGCGTGCCGCTGTAGTTTCCTTGCAAAGCATCAATGCTATCGGCATCCGGGCCGATGATGGAAATGGTCGCAGGCGCGTGTTTCAGAGGAAGAAAGTTATTTTTATTCTTGAGCAACACGAGCGATTCGCGCGCCACGCGAAGCGCAAGCTGCCGGTGCGCTTCCGTATTATTGTCGGCTGCGGTGATGCGGGAATAGGGAACGGAAGACGGCGGATCGAATAAGCCGAGCCGAAATCGCGCGATGAACAAGCGGCGCAAAGCGCGGTTGAGATCAGCTTCGGAAAGCAAGCCTTGATGCACTGCGCCCAAAATCCCCTGGGGATCAGCATTCATATTGTTGCGCGAGTCGCCGCAAATAAGATCCATTCCGGCTTTAAAGACGGCAGCTGCGGCGGCCTCAGGAGTTGGCGTGAAGTGGTGGCCTTTATATACGTCAGCCACGGCGCCGCAATCGGATACGACGTAACCCTCGAAGCCCCAGTCTTTGCGGAGATGCTCCACGAGCAGAGCGGAGTTTGCGCAGGCAGGCTCTCCGTTCAAGCGATTGTAGGCGCACATGACGGATTCGGCTTTGCCTTCGATGATGGCCGCGCGAAACGCGGGCAAGTACGTTTCTTCCATGTCGTGGCGAGAGGCTTCGACGTTCACAGTGTGCCGCGTGGACTCTGGTCCGCTGTGAACGGCGAAATGTTTCGGCGTGGCGACCGTTTTGAAATAGTTCGGATCGTTCCCTTGCAGGCCGCTGATAAACGCGACGCCGAGACGGGCCGTCAGGTAGGGATCCTCGCCGTACGTTTCCTGGCCGCGACCCCAGCGCGGATCACGGAAGATATTGATGTTCGGGGACCACACGGTGAGGCCGCGATACCAGTCCGTCGAGCCGTCCGGGTGCACAGCGGCGGAATATTTGGCGCGAAATTCCGTGCTGATCGTGTCGGCCACATCGTGCATCAGAGGCTCATCGAATGTCGCGGCCATGCCGATGGGCTGCGGGAATACCGTGGCGACGCCGGCGCGTGCGACGCCATGGAGTCCTTCATTCCACCAGTTGTACGCGGGAACGCCAAGGCGCGGAATCGCCGGAGCAATATGGCCGAGCTGATCGACTTTTTCTTCGAGCGTCATGCGGGAGATCAAGTCGTTGGCGCGCTGCTCGACGGGAAGCTTGGCATTCAGATAAGGTGCGTCCGCAAGCGTTTGCTGCGCATACATCGCTGGAGAGATCAAGGCGCAGAAAAATACGCAAGCACAGAGGTTCGTTTTGTTTTTCATGCTTCGTCCATCCGATAGACTATTTGTAGTTGGCGCGAATCAATGCGGATCCATCGAACAATATCGATTCGATGGGACACTACCATCGCAGAAGAGCGCGTGTAAACGGGAATCGAACGCACTATAGAATTCGCGCGAGCACGTCAAAGCATCCGTTCCAGCCGCCATCATGTTCATCGCGAAGTTTCGTCGAGCTGAAGACGCCGTGGGTAAGAACCACCTCCGTGGAATTTCCACGGGCGGAGAATTCCACGGTAACTTGCGTTTCAGGGCTGCCGGGATGCATTTCCGTGCGTGAACCGTCGGGCTCGGCCTTTTTCCAGGACCAGGTGAAAACGATTTTTTCGGGAGGCTTTACTTCGAGGTAGTCGCCCTGTCCCCAATACGTTTCGCCCTTCGCCGGATCGTGGATTTCCATAAGATAGTGTCCGCCGGTCCGGATGTCCTGCACATGATGGGTAATCACGTGCGCGGACACGTCCCTGCACATCCACTTCTCTAATTGCTCGTGCTCGGCCCACGCGGCGAAGACTTTTTCGCGAGGCGCCGCGAACGTCCTGCGGATTTGGAGAGTGAAGCCCTTGGTCGCTTGGCCTTGCTGTGCGCTTGCCATGTTTGTTTCTCCTTGCCGACATTCGTTTCCAGGTACTTCGCCAGGGCATCGAACTGCAATTCCCAGAACGCGCGGTATTGCTCGATCCAGGCCGCCGCGTTTTTCATGGGCTGGGCTTTTAGCCGGCAACGATGCACGCGGCCGTCGACTTCACGCTCAAGCAGGCCTGCCGATTCGAGGACGCGCACGTGCTTGGAGATGGCAGGCAAAGAAACCCGGAAGGGCTCCGCTAGCTCTGTGACCATGGCCTCGCCTTGTGCGAGGCGGGCCAGAATCGCACGGCGGGTGGGATCGGAGAGCGCTCCAAACGTGGAATCCAGAGGCGCCGATAAATAGTTAACCATACGGTTTAATATTAAGCGCGGCCCGGAAATTGTCAAGGTGTTTCTGGAAAGGCTACCTGATCTTAGCCATTTGCATCATGCCGGGCAGCAGAACGGCTCGCCGAAAGACTATTCGGGTTTGTCTTTGAGTTCGAACATGACCTTCAGGATTTCCGTGGAAAGCGCCGCTGAATCGACATTATCCATGTTGGCGAGCACAACGATCCCGGCGCGCCGCTCGGGTGCAAGGATGATCGATGTGCTGGTGCCTTGTTGGCCGCCGGTGTGCTCCACAAGCGCGAGGCCATATTTCCTTTGCGTGCCCCAACCGAGCGCATAACCGGTCTGCGAACCGTCGGCCGCCTTTTGCGGAGTCCACATCAGGTCGCGAGTGGTCGGCTTCAGAAGTTTGTTCGCCATGATGGCGATCTCGAACCGGGCCATGTCGTCCGCGGAAGAGATTAGCCCGCCGCCGGGAATCTTATAACTGGAGTCCAGAACGCCCGCATTCTGCACGACGCCGGATTTGTCCTTGTGATACCAGCGCGTACGGTGGGGAATGACGGCGAAAAAATTGTCAGCCTCGGTCTCAGCCATCCCGGCCGGCTCGAAGACATTTTCCTTCACGTAGTCCACATATTTTTCCGAGGAAGCTCCCTCCAGGACGCAGCCGAGCACGGTGTAGCCATAAGTCGAGTATTGGAATTTCGTTCCGGGCTTCGCAACCAGAGGATCGCTAGCGAAGATTTGCAGAGATTCTTCCATGCTTACGAAATGTTTAGCGCTGTCGTCCGGGATATCGCCTTTGCCATCCGGGTTGTAATGCCGGATGCCACCCAGATGGCCGAGCAGCTCGCGGGTGGTGATTGGCCACTCTTTTTTTGGGAATGCCGGACAATACTTCTGCACCTCGGCATCAAGATCCAATTTTCCGCGTTCCGAAAGCTGCAGAATAGCTGTGGCCGTGATGGGCTTCGAGATCGAGCCAAGCCGGAAAAGT
>Ga0207136_1037_pt2 | contig 30094 bp, 19 predicted proteins | sample Alteio_BWMinHeat_8_FD_153552 | JGI IMG/M metagenome (GOLD analysis project Ga0207136, IMG submission 153552) | Enriched cells from forest soil in Barre Woods Harvard Forest LTER site, Petersham, Massachusetts, United States -... | ecosystem: Environmental > Terrestrial > Soil > Temperate forest >...
CTCGAACCTGCAAAACGGGGGCCGAGAATTGAATCCAATTACTCGGATTTTGAGCGGGAGCACGGCCGGACTAGCGGTCAACTTTGCCGGACAGACTGCCGGCGTAGTCGGACTCAGCTACTTCTTTCACCGCACCGGCCACCATAGACTGGAACGACTGACCCCGATCCTCAACTTCGGCGCATCTGCCTTCGCTGTGAGCTACGGCCTGAGCCATCGTTAATCCGCCAGCCGGAAGCTTCACATCGTCAACTCGAGCATTGAAACTCCCTACCTTTCATTGACTTGCCTATTTCACGCCCGTAAGATTGGGCGCTAGTGATCGGCCAAACCATTTCGCACTACCGCATCATTGAGAAATTGGGCGGTGGCGGCATGGGCGTGGTGTACAAGGCCGAGGACATCCGGCTGCATCGCTTCGTCGCCCTGAAGTTCTTGCCCGAGGAGGTCGCTCGTGATGCCCAGGCGCTGGCGCGCTTTCAACGCGAAGCTCAGGCTGCGTCTGCGCTGAACCATCCCAACATCTGCACCATTCACGACATTGGCGAGCAGGATGGCCAGGCCTTCATCGCTATGGAGTATCTCGAGGGCGTGACTCTGAAGCATCGCATCGCCGGGCGGCCCATGGAGACGGACGTTCTGCTCGGCATGGCGATCGAGATTGCCGACGCGCTCGACGCCGCGCACTCCAAGGGAATCGTTCATCGCGACATCAAGCCCGCCAATATTTTTGTCACCGACCGCGGCCCCACAAAAATTCTCGATTTCGGGCTGGCCAAAGTCGCAGCCAGCTCGTCGGGTCCGATCGCATCGCAGAACACGATGACGGCGGCACAAGAGCAGCACCTGACCAGCCCCGGCTCGACTCTGGGCACGGTCGCCTACATGTCGCCTGAGCAAGTACGCGCCAAAGCACTGGACGCTCGCAGCGACTTGTTTTCATTCGGAACCGTGCTCTATGAGATGGCGACCGGCACGCTGCCGTTCCGGGGAGAAAGTTCCGGCGTCATCTTCAAAGCCATTCTCGACGCGGCGCCGGCTTCGCCGGTACGGCTCAATCCAGAAATTCCGGCAGAGCTGGAGCGGACCGTCAATAAGTTGCTGGAAAAAGACCGCGACTTGCGCTATCAGTCCGCTGCCGAGTTGCGCGCCGATCTGAAGCGACTCCGCCGCGAAACCGAGTCCGGCAAATCAGTCGCGTCCATGCCAGTGATCCAGGAAACGCACGCGCGCAAATACGGAATTGCTGCGGCAGCTGTCCTATTCGTCGCGATGGCAGCAGCTGGGGTTTGGTACTGGCGCGGCAAGGCAAGCACCACGCAAGTCGAATCAATAGCGGTGATTCCATTCGCCAACGTTGGTGGCAACGCCGATACCGACTACCTCAGCGATGGCCTCACCGAATCCTTAATCGCCAGCCTCGCTCACGTGCCTCAGCTGAAAGTGAAATCCCGCAACTCGGTTTTCCGCTACAAGGGCAAAGATGTTGATGTCCAGCAAGTCGGCAAAGAATTGACCGTGGATGCCCTGCTCACCGGCAGAGTGGTGCAGCGCGGCGACAATATCCAGGTCAGCGCCGACCTCACCAACGTGCAGGACAACACGGAAATCTGGGGCGAGCACTACGAGCACAAAGCGTCGGACATCATCGCCTTGCAGCAACAAATCGCCGGTGACATCGCCAGCAAACTACGCACGAAATTGAGTGGAGCGGAAAAACAGCAAGTCACCAAACAAGGCACTCAAAATCCAGAGGCCTATCAGCTTTACGTGAAGGGCCGGTACTACTGGAACAAGAGGACTGCCGCCGACCTCGCCACGGGAGTTTCATACTTCAATCAGGCCATTGATAAAGATCCCGGTTACGCCCTGGCCTACGCCGGACTGGCAGATTCCTATGCCGTGCTGAGCGCCTATGGCGGCGACCCCAAGGATCTTTTCGCCAAGGCGACCGCTGCCGCGCAAAAGGCATTGGAGCTCGATGCCACGCTCGCCCGCCCTCATGCCGACATTGGCCTTGCTAAATTGCAATACTATTGGGATTTTGCGGGTGGCGAAGCCGAGTTCAGAAAAGCTTTCGAACTCGATCCCAGTGACGCCACCGCTCATCAATGGTTCTCTCAGGCGCTTTCGTATATGGGTAGCCGTGCGCAGGAGTCGATTGATGAAGGCAACCGCGCCCATGAGTTGGACCCGCTCTCGCCCATTATTGGATACGCCCAGGCCAATGCTTATGCTCTCGCCCATCAACTGGATCAGGCGATTGAGATGGAAAAGAAAGTCAACACGGAAAATCCGACGTTTGCCGTCGGGCACTTCGGGCTGGCATCGATGTATTGGAATCAGCGCAAGTATGCCCTGACCATTAAGGAATATCAGACCTACGCGCAACTATCCGGGGACAAGAATTATGCGGAGTTTGCCGCTGCCCTGGATTCCGGTTTCCGCTCCGGCGGATGGCCCAGCGCCGCGCACAAGGCAATCGAAGCCTACGTCGCGCAGCACAAAAACAAGACCAACTATCTGGCTTCGTATCAAATCGCTCAGCTATATGCCGATATCGGTGAAAGAGATCACGCCTTCGAGTGGCTCAATACGGCTTACCAGGAGCACTGCCCCTGGCTGGAGATTATGCCAGCCGATTTCACATTCGATTCCCTGCGCTCCGATCCGCGTTACACGGAGCTAGTACGCAAGGTTGGGTTCCCGCAATAAGTATTTTGGATAGGAATGAAATGAAAGGTGGCGGACTCATGCAGCCAGCCTCGAGATTTTCATCTTGGCCGCATTCCACTGATTGCAGGCTTCCCAATGAGTACCAAGAAAGGTGTGCCAACCTTTGTCGTTCCCACCTTTACAACGAACGTAAAGGTGGGCCAGCCACGGTTGGAATGATCCTACCGTGGTTTCGTGCAAACCAAGGAATTCTCTGTGCCCCAGCGGATGATTAGAAAATCGGTTTGCAAGCTATTTCGTCAGCGTGAATACGACTCCGCACCCATTTGGGGGAAAGCAGTTCGTATCCCCTCCGGTTTGTGTAGTGCCATAAAGATTGCCAGCCGAGTCACGGATCACCCCCCCAAACGGCTCCCATCCATCGGACCCGCCCGTGAAGGCGTGCAGCACCGTCTCCTTCCCAGCAGCACTCAACTTGAAGATTACTCCGCAGTCGCCGTTGTGACAGTTCGGATTGCCACCGAAGGTCGCCGTGCCATAGAGGTTCCCGGCTTTGTCGCGGACCAAACCTGCGGCGGGGAACTGTCCATCAGTGCCTCCGGTAAACCTGTAGAGCACAGTTTCGTGGCCGCTCGTATCTAACTTGAAGACTGTCCCGCAGCCCTGCCCAACCGAGCAGCCGCCGTTACCACCTTGGACGGTAGTCCCGTAGAGGTTTCCGGTGGCGTCCAAAAGCAGCTGGCCGACAGGATAGGCTCCATCCGTGCCACCCTGAAAACGATACAGAACTGTTTGTCCGCCCGCCGCATCCACCTTGAAGACAACCCCATAGCCGACACAAAATCCTGACATCCCTCCTTGCTCAGCGGTGCCGTAGAAATTGCCTGCCGAGTCTTGGATCAACCCTCCGTGGGGGTCGCAACCGTCCGTTCCACCGCTGAAGCTATATAGGACCGTTTCGTTGCCCGTTCTGTCCACCTTGAATACCGTTCCGAGGCCGCCCGCACCGCCCCCATTCTGGGTGGTGCCGTACAAATTTCCTTTGGCATCCCGTATCGCGGGGCCCAGGGGAAACCATCCGTCTGGCGTTCCTGTGAATTCATACAGCAGTCTCTCCTTGCCGCTTGGGTCCAGTTTGAACACCGTCCCGCAACCGAGCTTGTAGCACGCAGTGTCGCCCCCCAAGTACGTGGTTCCGTATAGGTTCCCTTGTTGGTCACGCATAAGGCCGGCCATAGGATCCAACCCGTTCTTGCCATTAAAGCTGTGCAGCCAAACCTGTTTGCCGTCCTTGTCCAGCTTATATGCTGTGCCGCAGCGATCATCGAAGCCACTCTGACATTTGCCGACTCCGCCCGCGCCCGTTGTCCCGTACAAATTCCCCGCATCGTCTCGGACCAGTTCGCCGAATGGGCCTGCACCATTGGGCCCGTGAAACGTGTGCAGTACCTTGAACTTCTGCGCGTGCGCCTGAGTGGGAACAATTGGTGACGCCAGCAAGAACGCTACGAAGATGGCGAGAACTGTCTTCGTTGGGGAGCAGGGCTTCTTGGATCGCATGACTCGTTACCTCTATTCAAGCGGTGGGCCGGGGAGGAAGGGAAATCGGTTCAGGCCCCATTCTGCGGGCGCAGTATAGCATGGAGTCCGGCTTCCACAGCCCGTACAAACGCCCATCTTACATAAGAATTAAAGAGAGGATATCGGCCCGTTGTTCGACCATTCTCCTCTGGCATCCTCGCTTCCCACCCTTCCGCACAGAACGCGGAAAGGATGGGGCACCCTCATTCTGTATGTGATTTGGAGTTGTACACTGGGAAGGTGGGCCACTCGCCCAAGTTGAATCAGTTTTCATTTCGTCCTCCTTCGCGGCAAACCGCAAAACATTCAGTGATCCAACCCTTTGGCCCAAGACGGACGTTTTGGATCGTCAAGATCGCCGTCCCATTTCGTCAGCAGACGGCCGCTGTCCACGTCATGCAGTTCACAGTGCGAAGCCTGCTCGCCGTGGGTGGGGCCAACGTGGTACGCCACCTGCTTGCCTTGGGCGTAGAAACTCCAGCTCCAGAAAACTTCCTCCGCCTCAAAACGCCGGACAACAGCACCTTTACGAACGATCACCAGCTTACCTGCAATGGGGGAACCAGCATCTGGGTCAGGGTAGTCAACCAGCCAGCCCACGGTCTCACCATCCTCTGCGCTTCGCGCCGACTCAATGCCGCGCTGGCCGGGCTCTCCGCGAATGACCCGTTCCTGCCCATTTTTCGAGCGGATATGGACACGACCGGTCCGATCAGCAGTAACTTCAAAACCAGAGCCTTGGGCCATCAGAAAAACATTCATCATAAGGAAGCAGACCATCAGCCGAAGGTTCACCATTAAAAGATGATACCGAATGATTCACTCCCTCAGCGGGGGTGATGCAGATCACCTAGAGCTGTGATCGCCGTTCTTGCTTCTTCTGGCCGAATCGAGTACGAACGTAGATGCATATCTGCGGACAAACCAGGGAGCGGAAAGAAAGTCCTGGAATTCAGATTTGCGACAGAGGGACGTTAATTTGACGAATACAACAAAGAGAGCGCATGGTCTAATTTGACGAGAACAGGCTTTCATCAGCAACTTTAGCCCGCGGAGGTTCATCATGAAACACATCCGTATCCTAGTTTTGATTCTCTGTGCGTGCTTCGTGTCCGTGGCATGGGGTCAGCAGCCAGCGGGCAAGTGCATCAACAACTGGAGCCAGTTCCACAGGACCAACATGGCACGCTGGAATCCGTGTGAGAACGTGCTGAGCGTCAACAACGTCATAAACCTGCAACTGAAGTGGAGACACAACATCGGCCAGTATGCGAGCGGCTCGCCCGCCGTGGTCAATGGCGTCGTTTACGCAGACTCGGAAAATGACGCCATCTATGCACTGAATGCACGCACCGGTGCCAAGCTGTGGGAGGTCGCCGCGTTTGCCGGTTCTTCGGTCGCCGTTGCGAATGACGTGGTTTATTTCGGAGGATCATACAACGTCTCAGCGCTGAACGCTCATACTGGCGCCCAGCTTTGGAGTCACCACGAATTCGGAGCTGTTGAGCAATCCGCTCCTGCCGTGGTCGATGGAGTGGTTTATGTCGGCGACTACTACGGCAGAATGTACGCGCTGCGGGCCCGCACAGGCAAGAAAGTTTGGACTTACACCTACCTCAAGCATCTGCAATCCTCCCCGGCTGTGGCGAATGGAGTAGTCTATTTCGGCTCAGAAAGCGGTATCGTCTATGCCGTGAACGCGCAGACTGGTGTTAAGGTGTGGAGCTATACGACAGGCGGTCCCGTGGACTCCTCTCCGGCAGTAACGAATGGAGTTGTCTATATTGGATCCGAAGACAAGAACTTGTACGCCCTCGATGCCGCCACCGGTGCGCTCTTGTGGAGCTACGCCACCACTGGCTCAGTCGATTCATCCCCCGCGGTTGCCAATGGAGTCGTTTACGTTGGCTCGGCCGATCCCGACAACAACCTATATGCACTCGATGCCACCACCGGCGTTCTACTGTGGAACTACACTACCGGCGCATTCACGAACTCCTCGCCGGCAGTGGCCAACGGCGTGGTCTATGTCGGAGCGAATGATGGAAACATATACGCACTGAACGCCGCCACTGGAACCAACCTGTGGAACTACAAGACCGGCTACCTCCAGGAGGTCTCCTCGCCCGTCGTGGCGAATGGGATCGTTTATGTTTTCGGAGGCCAGGTCAACAACCGGCGCTTGTACGCCTTCAGCCTGAAGTAATGTATGCGGGAGTAAGTGGTTGGGACAAAACGGAATGGTCGGGACGGGCAGATTTGAACTGCCGACCCCTCGCACCCCAAGCGAGTGCTCTACCAGGCTGAGCCACGTCCCGACAGGTTGGAAATCCGCCACATTGTTCGCGCAGCGGTTGGGGTTGACTCAAGGATTCTACACTAGTGGCTGTGATCTTTGCTCTGGCGGGATTATGAGCGTGTCACGACAAAAGCCTCCTTGCGATCGTTACCGTTTCTGACGGGAAGGTTCCCGATATTGTTCTTCGCGGGCGGGGGTGCCCGCGCCACGCTTTCCTTTGCTAACCAAAATCTTCTCGCAGAATCCAACTTTCAGTTCAGCGTGAGGATGAAAACATGTTCTGGAAAGAGATTCGCGGCGTCCTGCGTTCTTTACGAAACAACCTAGGGTTCAGCACTCTCACTGTGGGCATCCTAGCCCTGGGCATGGGCGCCAGCATCGCAGTGTTTGCCATTGTTAATGCTGTTTTGTTAAGGCCTCTTCCATTCCCCGATGCTGACCGCGTGTTCACCATCTGGGACGTTCCTCCGCCGCAAATGAATCTCGGGTTCAACGAACTGCCTCTTCACGGCACCGAATTTCAGTTCATCGCCGGTCACAGCCGCGCTCTGGAGCACGTGGCCGCCTTCAAGAGCGACCAGTTTAACTTGAACAGCGATACCGATTCGGAGCGCGTGGACGGAGTACGGGCATCCGCCGACTTCTTTAAGGTGTTGGGACTTTCACCGCTCAGCGGTCGCACTTTCCTGGCTGAAGAAGACCATCCCGGATCCGAGCACGAGGTTGTCCTCAGCTACAACCTGTGGCGTCGACGTTATGCCAGTGATCCAGCGCTGGTGGGGAAGGCGATTCGCTTGAACAGCGAGTCCTTCACCGTGATCGGGATCATGCCGGAGGGATTTACCTTTCCCCGTGGCGCAGAAATGCCGAAGAGTTTCCAGTTCCCCAAGCAAGCGGAACTTTGGGTGCCGCTTGCACTCGCTTCCGTACCACGCGGGCCGTCAGACTTGGCGCTCATTGCACGGTCTCGGCCAGGCGTGTCGAGCACTCAGGCCACCTCCGACCTTTCGCAAACCAGAGATGCATTATTGCAGCAGGACCCGAGATGGAAAGGTTGGGCGAACTTTAAGTTGGTACCTTTGCGGACCCAGGTTGCGGGCGACGCCAAGCCGCGTCTACTGATGGTTGCCGGCGCTGTGCTGTTCGTTCTGCTTATCACCTGCGGCAACGTTTCGAATTTGCTGCTAACGCGCTCGCTAGGCCGCATCAAGGACTTCGCAGTGCGCGCCGCGCTCGGGGCCCGGCGCGTGGATTTGATCCGGCAGCTTCTCACCGAGAGTTTAGTGCTGGCGTTGCTCGGCAGCTCTGCGGGACTGCTGCTTTCCGTGCTGATCGTCCGTGCCGTGCAGCAACTCTTTTCTCCGTACATTCCGCGGCTGGCAGACGCTCACCTTGATCTTTCCGTAGTAGCCTTCGCAACTGCGCTAGCGTTTTTGGTCGGGATAATCTTCGGTGTATTTCCGGCGCTGCAACTGAGTGGCTCCAACCTGATCGAATACCTGAAAAGCCGGGAGCAGAAATATTCGGGCCAGAGCGTGAAGAAGTTCCGCAACGCGCTGGTCGCCGGACAGATTGCGTTATCACTGATTCTGGTGATTGGCGCCGGGCTACTGGTGCGCAGCTTCATTGATTTGCTCAAGGCTGACCCTGGCTTCCAGAGTGGCCAGTTGATGACGATGGAAGTCACGCTGCCCACCTCCCGCTATTCCACCAGCGAAGCCATGGCTGCGATCCATCAACGAATATTGGATCGCCTGCCGTCTGTCCCCGGAGTTCAATCGGCTGCCGTCGTAAAACCGCTGCCCCTGGGCGGGACGCAGGAGGAAACCGTTTTCGAGATTGACGGGCGCCCGAAGGTTTCTGGAGATGCGATGCCAGTCGCTTCCTACACCATCGCCAGCCCGGATTTCTTTAAGACGGCAAACATCCCTTTGCATGGCCGGGCGTTTTCAAACGCCGACGGCCCCAATGCGCCTCCGGTGGTGATTATCAGTCAGGCCATGGCCCGCCAGTTCTGGCCGGGCGAAGATGCAGTCGGACATGTCATGTCCTTGCCTGACCCTCGCTGGCAGCACATGACGATTGTTGGCGTAGCCGGAGACGTAAAGAAATTTGCCCTGAGCGATTCTCCCGGCCCCGAGATGTACGTTCCGTACACGCAGAAGCCGTATCCCTCCATGCTGACTATGTCTTTTGTGCTGCGGAGCAACCGCAATCCTCGGGGGATGACCAACGAGTTGCAGCAGGCGGTGAAATCCGTGGATCCGGAGTTGCCGGTGGCCAACGTGCAACCAATGGACGAGTTAGTGTCACGATCCCTGTCGGCGCAAAGATTGTCGGCATCGGTTTTAGGTGTGTTCTCTATTGTTGCGCTGATCCTGGCCGTGGTCGGGATCTACGGCGTGATTTCGTACATGGTGAATGAGCGCAATCACGAAATTGGAGTGCGCATTGCGCTGGGCGCGCAAAAGCAGGACGTTCTACGCCTTGTTTTTTCTCAGGCAACTACGCTGGTCGCAACCGGATTGGGCTGCGGATTTGTTGCTGCCGTTTTGCTGTCTCGCTTGCTCACCAGTTTTGTTTATGGAATCAATGCAACCGATCCGCTGACCTTCACCATCGCGCCTGTGGCTTTGCTGATGGCCGCGAGTTTGGCAATCTATGTTCCCGCTCGCCGCGCGACGGGGATTGATCCCATGGATACGCTGCGGAACGAGTGAGGTTGAAAGGGTGAGGAGTTGGTTGTACCTCTGCGATCTCTGCAGCGGCTCTTAGCGTCCTCTGCGGTTTAAGGTGTTGCCCTTTGCCTGAAGAAAGCCTTTGACCGCTGAGGGCGCGAAGAACACCGCAGACTGCGCAGGGAACTTCTTATTTGTGCCGCTTGCGTTTCGGGGCTGGCTGTTCTTCGAACACTGCAAACTGAATTTTCTTCTCCACCGGATCAATACGATCCACTAGCACACGGATCTTCTGGCCCAATTGGTAGGTCTTCCTGCTGCGCTGCCCGATAATTTCGCGGGTGTTCTCGTGATAGGTATAGCGATCATCATTCAACGAGGCCAGCGGCACCAATCCCTCGACGAACAGATCGGTGAGTTCGACGAAGAATCCGAACTTAGTCACGCTGATGATCAAGCCGTCGAAGTCTTCCCCGACGCGGTCTTGCATGAACTTGACCTTCTTCCATTCCATCAAGTCGCGCTCGGCTTCGGCAGCACGGCGCTCCGCCATGCTGGAATCGGTAGCAATCTCATGCAACTCATCAAGCGCGATCGGGCCGCCAGTGGGTTCGAGCGACACATGCTCGCGGCGCTTCGACCAGGGAGACGGCGCGGCCACTCCGTTCGCGGGCGAGGGCGCCCGCGCCACATGGTCGTTCGCACCCTCGCGCAGGACTTCTTTCAGAATGCGATGCACGATCAAATCGGGATAGCGGCGTATGGGCGACGTGAAGTGGGTATAGCAGCGAGCGGCCAGCGCGAAGTGTCCGAGGTTTTCTTCCGAATAGCGGGCCTGCTTCAGAGAACGCAGCATTAAGAAGGAGAGAATTCGCTCTTCCGGCTTACCCGCAATTTTCTCGGTCAGCTTCTGATACATGCGGGGCGTGATGTGTACTTCCTTCGGGATCTCGATTTCTTTCGGGCGTTTTCCAGTTCCATAGCTGGCGCGGCGGTCACTCTTGAACTGCATCCGCTGAATGGGAAGCGGTCCCACGCCGAGTGAATATCCAAATGCCGCCGCCAAAACCTCAAAATCGTAAACTCGCTTGGCATCGGGCTTTTCATGAATGCGGTAAAGAGATGCTACCCGCCTGTTTTCCAGATATTCCGCCACACACTCATTGGCCGAGAGCATGAACTCTTCAATCAAGCGATGCGCGATGTTCCTCTCGGAGCGCGTAATGCTTTTCATCAACCCTAATTCATCGAACTCAATCACCGGTTCGGGCAGGTCAAAATCAATGGAGCCGCGCCGTTCACGCTTGCGATTCAGGATCAGGGCGAGGTCACGCATCATTTCAAAAGTTGGGACCAGAGGCGCGTAGCGTTCGCGGATGGCTGGGTCGCCTTCGAGGGCGGCGTTCACATCCGTATAAGTCATGCGCTCAGCGGAGCGGATGACGCCTTCGCTCAATTCGTAGCCGACGATTTCACCCTTGTGGTCAATCTCCATCACGCAGGAAAGCACGAGCCGCTCGACCTGTGGACGCAAGCTGCAAATGTCGGTGGAGAGTTCCAGCGGCAGCATGGGCACGGCGCGATCGGGAAAATAAACACTGGTACCGCGCAATCGCGCTTCATGGTCAAGCGCTGATCCTGGAGTCACGTACTGGGCCACGTCGGCGATGTGGACCTGCAATTCGAAGTTGCCGTTCGCGAGTTGACTTACGGTGACCGCATCATCAAAGTCACGCGCCGTTTCGCCGTCAATCGTGACTATGGGAAGCGCCCGGAAATCACGCCGCCGCTGGATTTCGTGGTGCGGAATCGTGGCTTCAATATCTCGCGCTTCTTCCAGAGCCTCGAGCGGAAAACGGTGCGGCAAGTGAAACTTGCGAATCATGATTTCGACATCCACACCAAAGTCGTCTTCGTAGCCCAATATCTCGACGACCTTCCCACGCGGATTTTGTGTGGCGGAGGGCCAATCGGTGATTTCGACGTCCACCACGACGCCTTCGAGATCATCCCACTCGATGCGCCGTGCGGCTTCTTTGCCCAGCACGCGATCCACTGACTTCTGCTTTGTTGAAACTGCGGCAGCGGCGCTTTGTTCGGGGAATTCCATGCCCGGAGGAATTACGATTTCACCGCCGACTTTTTGGTCTATCGGCGTGACAAAGTTACCGCGACGGCCGTGATGAAAAATTCCGACCACGGTACTATGGGCGCGGTTGACCGAACGCAGAATCCGCCCCTCGGCACGGCCGTCCGTGCGAATCGGGCCCACTTCTACCACAACGCGGTCACCGTGCATAGCCGCCCCCACCGCTGGAGGTGGGATGAAAATATCTCCGGCGAGACGCGCTTTCATACCTGCGTCAAGGCTCGCGGCATCCGGGGTCACAAACCCGAAACCGTCGCGATGCATACTCAGCTTTCCTACAACTATGTTCTTACCTGTAGCAGGCTGCGGGATCGCGTAGCGGTCGGAATCGGTTTGCAGAAGCTGGCCACTCTTAACTAGCCGCTGCAATCTGTCGGAAAGTTCCTGGCGAGCATCGCCGTGCAGGCCAAGCTCCCGCACTAGCTGTTTGAATCCAGCCGTACGCCGGGGTTGGCGTTCGATTTTCTTGAGCAGAGCGGAATCGGAAAGTTTGTCCACTGGGTGTGACGTCCAGTTTCAAACCATACCATGCTCTCAGGACCAACTTGCGTCGGGACCTTCACGCAGTATTGTCATCCCGAGCAAAGCGAGGGATCTGCATTTTCTTTCCGGGACGACCGTGCCCTTCACCAGGTGTCCCCAAGCCCCTCCGGCCACGCGTTCATCATTCGCCGCAGCAAAACGATCTGCCCAACGTGATAGCTGTTGTGCGCCACGATCTGCCACAGCACCGCTAGCAACGAAGAGGCAATCTGAGTGTGACCGGCGTGCGTTGTTTTTACTTCCTTATTCAGAACTTCTGTATCGGATTTTGCCAACGCTGAAATTTCGACTAGCAGGTGCGCGAAGCGGGCTACGATCCGGTCCCATTCGCTGGTGGTGAACAGCTGCGCAGGCCAGCTCTCGGTGGCATGTTCGGGATATACAGGCGCCTCTCCACCAATTCTTCGCAGCTCATAGTCCATCCAATAGTTCATGTGCCACACAATCTGAGCGATGGAGAAAGGCTGCCCTTTCAGCCGCTGCCCAGCCAGTTCTAGTGGCAGACCTTGCACAGCCACAATCGGGTTGGCGTGTGATCCCTTCCCATGAAGCAGTTCAATCAGAACTTCCTGATTCATAGATCCTCTCTAAGTTGGCCCTTGTCCGCGTGGAAATGATCCGAGACTAACAATTCTCTCTACAACCGTAAACCTCAAGTGGTCGGATATAAGAAGTGCCCTGTGTTCGGGAGGAATTACATTGAGGCGACGCTGTCCCCTATTGTCCTTTTGTGCGCCTGGAGGTGCCCGAAAGTGTACAAAGCACAGAATTTCCACAAGACTTAGGCCCATCAGCGGAGTAGAATGCGATTGGTCACCGAAATGCGGGTCAGACCCTTAATTCACTAGTGAGGAAAGGACTTTTTCGACATGTGGAAGCCCACGAATCAGCCTAATGCAACTCCATCCCGGCCAGGTGAGCCGGAGCGTCCCTCCAATCCCACTCCGGTGACGTCTATGCCCAGTGAGCTTCCGAGCACCGCCCCTCGTGCAGCTGTTGCGGCCAGCACTGCCGACCAGGCGACGATCGGGAAATCGCTGGTCATCAAAGGCGAGGTCACCGGTTCGGAATCGCTATACATCGACGGACGAGTGGAAGGTTCCATCAACCTTGCAGGCAACCGGGTCACGGTCGGCCGCAATGGTGTGGTTTCAGCAAACATTAACGCGCGCGAAATCGTTGTGCTTGGAAAAGTGCGCGGCAACCTTACTGCCAGTGACCGTGTTGACATCCGCAGCGATGGTTCGCTCACCGGGGACGTGGTCGCAGCCCGTATTTCCATTGAAGATGGCGCATTCTTCAAGGGTGGCATTGATATTCGCAAGGCCGGCCAGAAGCCCAATGGTGAAGAAATGAAGGTTCCGGCCACCGCCCCCGAAGCTGCAGCCGCACGCGCTTAAAGGTTAACGAAGACCAAAGGGAAAGGGCGCAGCTTTGGCTGCGCCCTTTTTCTGCGAATAATCCTGATCGTTCCTCTGAACCTTTCATTCGATATTCATGTGGGGACAGCCGCCCTCGGCTGTCCAGGCGAGCGAAGCTCGCCAGTCGCGTATCATGCTCCTCTTATCGTGGGCGCCACTACCGGCTTACGCCTCCGCAACTCGCTCGGCAATTGCGATCGCGTCAGCCACAGTCCTGTGGCCACTGCTGCCGCCCACGTGACTCCGATCAAACTCAAGGCTTCGAAATCAGCTTTGCGGCTGCCGGTGATGCCAATCGCGCCCGCGACCCGACAGCTCAACAAGCCCGCGACTATCGCAGTGAACGCGGCCTTACCCAGTTCCATCCACGGCAGCTGATCGCCCGGGACCAGTTTTCGCCGATGCAGCAAAATCGCCATGGCAATGCAATTGGCCGCAATCCCTATATCTGACGACAGCGCCAGCCCCACTGCCGATAGCGAATGGTAAAGTGCGCGGTACATGGGAAGCGAGCCCAGCGTGATAATGGTACTGGCCACCATGGGCGTGAGCGTGTTTCCCGCCGCATAAAAGGCGCGCGCATAAAGCGCCTGCACCGCCCAGAACACCAGAGAAAGCGAAAACCAGAAAAAATAAGTCGCAGTCGCTTGGGAATCCACAAACACAAAATGCCCATGCGGCAAGCGGTAAACCAAATCAATCAGTGGCAGCGATGCCGCCATCATCAGACTGGACACCAGCAGCGACGTTGCTCCTACCCGATAGACCGAGCCATTCACCGTCTCGCCAAACTCCGTCATGCGCTTTTCGCCAAACAATCGCGCAAAAAAAGGTAGCGACGCTTGCCCTACGGCCTGCCCTAAAACCGCTATGGGCACAGTCAGCAAACGCTTGGCATAGTTGATGTGACTGATCGCGCCGCTGGCCCCGGAAGCAAAGTAGCGCAGGATCCAATCGTCCGCGCTGACGAGCGACACGCCAATCATCAGCGGGATGGACATCCGAATCCATTCATGAAAAGCAGGGTTGCGCACATCGAATGAAATACGGTAGCCGGTCCCCACGCGTGCCGCCCCGATTGCATTGATCAGGAACGGACCCAGGAACGTCCCGGCCAGCGCCCCGTACGCCATGGAAGCAATTCCCAACCGATGCGACAGGGTCACGCCCCCCAGAATAATGAAGGCGTTGTAAATAAGAGGTCCAAGTGCGGGAAACAGAAATTGCCGCCGCGCGGACAATACTGCGGAAACAATCCCGCCCACATAGAAGAAGAGCTGTGCCGGCAAGAGAATGCGCGTCAGATGAATGCACAGGTTCATCTCCTCCGGCTTGAACTGGTGAAACATCAGGCGGGTGATTTGTGGAGTAAAAATTTCCGCCAGCACAATGCCGATGCCCAGTACCAGCGTCATTACGGTGATAACGACCGACAAGGTTTCCTGTGCGTCTTTGTCTCTCTTCTCCGCCAGGAAACGCGCATAGATGGAAATAAAAGTGATTGAAATTGTCCCTCCAGCGACCAGGTATGCGAGGAAGTCAGGGACTTGGAAGGCGGCGATATAAGCATCCGTAGTCGGACCGGCCCCGAACGCCCACGCCGTATAGGCTTCACGAACGTAGCCCACAACGCGGGATACAACAATCGCCGTCATCAATAACACGGTCGCGGAAAATGCCGTGTGCTCGTGAGATGGCCGGAATAGACGACGCACCCGTGCGAAGTTATTCAATCGTGGCGTTTGAGGGCCATTTGCCGGAGTTGCCATCCAAGGCCGATTCTACACGCCGAATACTTCTTGCTCGTTAGGCCGCGTGGTTCATCGCAAATGCGGAGACTCTGTGCCCCCTGTGTCCTCTGTGGTTAAAAGCTATTGATTTTTGACACTAGCCCGCCGCCCGCCGGATAATTCGTGGAGATGCCCTCCACCGTTACCCAGTCCCGCTCCGCCCTGCTGACCCGCTCGTTCCGCAAAGCATTTCCTGCGGCGGTTCGAGGCGAAGGTGTTTATCTGTGGGACTCAGCCGGAAAACAGTATCTCGACTTCTCGGGGTCCGCTGTCGTGAATTTCATCGGGCACGGTGTGGCACAGATCCCCGAAGCGATGGCTGCACAGGCCAAGCAACTCGAATTCGTTCACAGCAGCCAGTTCATCACGCATGTGGCCGAGGAGTACGCCCAAGAATTGCTGGATTTTGCGGGAACGAATTTTGAAGGTGGCTGTGTGTACTTCACCTGCGGCGGTTCGGAAGCCATCGAGGCCGCTCTGAAACTGGCACGGCAGTATCAGGTAGAAATCGGACAGACCCAGAGACACCAGATCATCAGCCGCAGGCAAAGCTATCACGGATCCACGCTGGGCGCCGTGTCGGTTTCAGGAAACAAGCGGCGGCGTGAAATGTACCTCCCCATGGTGCGGGAATTCGCACACATCGGCTTCCCCTACTGCTATCGCTGTGCGTACGACTGCACCGACAGTTGCCGCAACTGTGGTCAGGAATACGCTGCCGAACTGGATCGCGCCATTGAGGCCTCGAATGGAGCAGCCGCTGCGTTCATTTGCGAACCCGTCAGCGGTGCGACGCTGGGCGCTGTGGTCCCGCCTCCTGGATACTTACAAAGCATTGCGGAAATTTGCCGCCGTCAGGATGTCCTGTTCATCGTAGATGAAGTCATGACCGGCGTCGGCCGCACCGGACGCAATTTTGCCGTCGAACACTGGGGCACCTCGCCGGACATTCTTGTCGCCGCCAAGGGATTGTCCAGCGGTTACGCTCCCCTCGGCGCGGTGATGATGACGAAGCGTGTTGCGGATGCTATTGCCGACGGGTCAGGCGCATTTCTGCATGGCTTCACTTACAACTCGCATCCAATTTCGTTAGCCGCTGGCCAGGCAGTGCTGCGATTTTTACAGGAGCACAAACTGGTGGAATCAGCGGACTCGGATCGACAGAATTCAACGGCAGCGGAGTTACGATCCGAACTCGAAAAGCTTCGTCACTTAAAAGCCGTAGGCGATGTTCGCGGAATTGGTTTGCTCTGGGGAGTGGAGTTTGTTGCTGACAAAGCGACCAAGCGGCCTTTTGCTCCAGAACTGAATTTCGCGGGCAAAGTTGCGACTGCGGCAGTTAACCGGGGACTACTGGTCTATCCCATACAGGGCTGCGTGGATGGTAACGCAGGCGACCTTATCCTGATTGCCCCTCCAGCAGTTATCACGCCTGGACAGATTCAATGGGCAGTACAGCAGTTAGGAGAAGCGATTGCGGAGGCGAGGGCGTAATGAGGTTTTATCAGTCAAGCTTCGCTCGACTGGACAGCCGAGGGCGGCTGTCACCACGTTATCCTTGTTGCCTACTCCACCACCCGCGCCGTCATTGTTTCCGGCGGTGAGCCTGCTTCCATTCCTTGCGCCACGATGAGCTGACGGGCTTCCACTCGAATCTTGGGCAGTTGTAGTCCAAACATTGCCGCGCCTCCAACGCAAGCCACCGCACCCATCGAAACCGTGACGGGAGCTCCCAAGCGGTCGGCAAGTGCGCCGCCAAAGAATGCTCCAAAGGGCGCCATGCCCATGAACATCATGGAGTAAACCGCCATCACGCGCCCGCGCAGGTGGTCGGGGACCATGGCCTGGATCAGCGTGTTCGACGACGACATCTGCAGCATCATGCAGAATCCCACGGGCAACAACAGCGCAGCCGATAGCCAGAAACTTCTCGACCACGAAAACAGAATCAGCGACAACCCGAAACCTCCGCAGGCGAGCGTGACCCACCTTCCCAGACCGCGAACGCCAGTGCGTGCCGCCAGGGTGAGCGCCGCAAGAAGCGCACCCACTCCGGTCGCACCCATCAGAATGCCCAATCCGCGTGCTCCGCCGTGCAGAATCTTGTCCGCGAAAACAGGCATGAGAATTGTGTAGGGCATGGCGACCAGACTCACGAGTCCCAGCAGAAGTAATATGGCCCGGATCGGAGCCGTGTGCCGTACGAATCGAAAACCCTCGATGATGTGCGCCATGGGCGAAGCTGACGGAGCACGCATGGCGGGTCGATGAACGCGCATCATCAACAACCCGGCAATTACCGCAATGTAGCTCACGCCGTTGGCGAAAAAGCACCAGCCCTCACCGATCTTCGCCACCAGAATTCCTGCAATCGCCGGGCCGATGACGCGCGCGCCGTTGAACATTGAAGAATTCAGCGCAATGGCGTTCATCAGATCTTCTCTGCCGACCATGTCAATTAAGAAAGCCTGGCGCCCTGGAATATCAAACGCATTCACCACACCCAACAATGCCGCGAGCACAAAGACGTGCCAGACCTGCACGGTTCCGGTCAGAGTCAGAAGCGCGAGCACCAGCGCCAGGATCATGGAGGCCACCTGGGTCCCGATAACGACCCGTTGCCGGTTCAAACGGTCGGCCACAATTCCACCGACTGGGGCCACCAGAAAAACCGGAAACTGACTGGCAAAACCTACAGATCCTAATAGGAGCGAGGACCCCGTGATCCTGTAAACCAGCCAGGCTTGGGCCACACTCTGCATCCATGTCCCAACCAGGGAGATCAATTGGCCGCTGAAAAAAAGCTGGAAGTTGCGATGGCGCAACGAACGAAGCGTGGTTGGCCATCCAAACTTTCCGCCCGCCGAACCATTTGGCGGACGCTCTCTGGAAGATTCGATGATGGAAGAGTCGTTCAAATCTGGGGATCAATCAAGATGAACACTCAATTCTATCTTCTTAGGATGCGTTTGCATCAGTGCCAGATTCAACAGAACAGTCAGCGGTGTTTGTTTCCCTTATTGACCCGGCTGAATTGGCGTCCCACCGGGTTTTTGCGTAGAATGGTTTGGGGCATTGGGTGTTGGCGTGCCCAGTTGCACTTCCCCCTTTTTCGCTCTTTCGGATTTGTGCTGCATCTGGAAGTAATGATCTCCCCCCAGCCTTCGGTTACGAAAGTCATTCGGCATGGACGTTGATCTCTTCCTAACCAGCACACACCCGGTACATACTTGAGGCTCCAGTCATGAACGGCATAGCGGTCACCCTACTCACCGAAGACAAGGAACGGCTCACGGTACTCCAGCAACGGCTGGAGAGCTCCCATATGGGCCGCAACGTCTTTGGGCATGTGGGATTTCCAACTAGTGCCACTGACTCCGTGCTGCGCCAGGTACAGGACGTGCGCGCTGAAGTTGTGCTCGTGGACATTGATCCCGACCATGTGCAGCGGGCGATGCAGGCCATCGAACTGATCCACAGCAATACCTCCGAAATTGTGATTTTCGCCGTGGGCCCGATGAATGATCCCGGGACCATCGTTTCTGCCATGCGCGCCGGGGCCCGCGAATATATTGAACGCAATGCCAGCCCGGAAAGCATGGTCGAGGCCTTTACCCGCTTCGCAGCTTCCCGCGGCAAAACCCGGACGACCTCTGGCCGTGCCCGCGTGTTTGTCGTCATTAACGCCAAAGGCGGAGCCGGATCCACCACGATCGCGGTCAACACCGCTGTTGCCTTACAGGAATTGCATGGCGGCGTACTTTTGGTAGATTTTGCTTCGCTAGGACACACGGCTCTTCATCTCAATGCTCGGCCCACATTCGGCGTCACTGACGCTTTGCAAAACCTGCACCGTATGGACACCTCCCTGTTGCAGGGCCTGATGACAACCTGCAAGAACGGGATGCAGTTGCTGGCTGGACCGCAGGAACCCTATCCCACGCAACCCTCGGCGGCCGAATTGGCACGGCTCTTTGATCTGCTGGTTTCGCAATTCCGCTATGTGGTAGTGGATTGTTCCAATCGCATCGACCAGACGGCGCGATTGCTCTGCGATTTGGCCAATGCCGTACTGCTCGTGGCCCAGGCCGATGTGGTTTCTTTGTGGAGTGCGGGGCGGCTACGGTCTTTCCTGGAGGAAGGCGGAGGGCGCGACCGCGTCCGCCTGGTACTGAATCGCTACAAGAAAATCCCGGGTTTCGGCGATGAAGACGTCGAAGCAGCCACCAATTGCAAATTACTTTGGAAAATACCCAACAATCATCAGGCCATCGCTCCGGCCATCGATAAGGGCACTCCCGTGGCGTTTCAAGAAAACGCCGATGTGTCGCGGTCATTCCGGCAGCTGGCAGCTACTTTGGCCGATGCTTCGGCCACTTCGGAAGGTTCGCTCGACCTGGTTTACCAGCCTGACAAATCCGATACCAAGAAAAAAACTGCCGGACGTCTGTTGATCTCTCCTTTGCGCGCCGGCCAGTAAACCCCACCCTTAATCAGGGCAACTCCCCGACATTACGTTGGTTACCTTTCGCTGTAACCGGCGGCTGGGTAGAATCACGCCGTGGTCACCATCAGAAAGTTTTTCCTGATCTCGATCTTAAGCTTGGCTTGCCTGCCATGCATGGTTCAGGCCAAGCAACTGGCTATCGTCTCCGACAAAGGAAACTTAGTCTCCAACATTACTGCGGCGGACCTGATCAAGATGTTCAACGTCCACAGCCGGAGCTGGCCAGACGGCAAGCCCATCACCATCGTGATGCGCGATCCGGGCACGGCAGACATGCAGCTGGTGCTGCACAAACTTTTCAATATGACGCCGGACCAAGTCCGATCTTTCATCCAGGCACATCGTGACGCCATTGTGGTCGCGGACTCCGATGATGCAGTCGTGCGCTTCGTTTCTACTTCGCGGGGGGCACTCGGCGTGATTGACCTGTTTTCTCTGACGAAAGACGTAAACGTAGTGAAAATCGACGGCAAGTTGCCGGTAGAACAAGGCTACTTGCTAAAAGGAAATTAATTTCAAAGGAAACTAATGATGATCTGCAAGCAAGGCGTCTCCATGAATATGATCCGGAACATTGCCGCAACCCTGCTGTGTTCTGCGCTGATACTGGCTGCCCTCACCGTTTCCGCGGAGCAGACTGAATCCCAGCCATCCAACCCGCAAACTGCGGTTTTCCCGTTGACCACGAAGTCTCCGGAAGCGCACAAGATGGTGGCAGAAGCTCTTTCCATTTATCTTGACCGCGTAGAGCAAGCCCAGTCCATCGAGATCCTCCGCAAGGCTGTGCAGGCTGATCCCGACTTCGCCATGGGACATGAGCTCCTGGCCCAGATTAGCCTCGACTCCGCCGAGCAGGTCAGCGAGCAGGCCAAGGCCTTTGCGACCAGACAATATGCCAGCCCGTCCGAGCAGACCGTAATCGAGTGGTATCAGGACGCCGCTGATCACAAACTGATTTCCGCCATCACCAAGATGAACGATGTCCTAAGCCAGTATCCCCACGATAAGTGGGTGATTTGGATGTCCACCTGGTGGCTGCAGTCGCAGGCCCAATACGACCGCGTAATCACGGTATACGAGCATTCGGGAATCACAGATTCCCCCGGACTGATCAACAACATAGGGTACAACTACGCTTACGTCCGGCAGTTCGACAAAGCATTCGCCATGATGGACAAGTACGTTGCTGCCTTGCCCAACGACGCCAACCCGCAGGATTCATATGCGGAAATTTTGCGCTTGGCGGGCCGTTTCAATCAGTCCATCGAACATTACCGCGCAGCTTTGGCCATTAACCCTGATTTCTATTCTTCGCAGTTCGGAATCGCCGATACTTATTCACTGATGGGAGACCAGGCCCGTGCCCGCCAGGAATATGAAAGCGGTTTCCGGAAGTTCCCGCTGCCCGAACTACAACGCATTCTCTGGCGTTCCCGGGAAGCAGTGTCTTACGTACGCGAAGGCGACTACGAAGCGGCCGACCGGGCGTTCCAGGCCATCGCGGACTATGCGCATGCCCGAGACAACAGCCAGGCTGAAGCTGATACCTACCGGCAGATGGCGCAATATCAACAAAACCCAAAGCAGGCGCTGATCTTCCTGGGCCGTGCTGAAGCTGCATGCCAGGAAGGCAAGAACACCATGAAGATCGCTATCACGCAGGAAATGGCCCAGATCCTGCGGGCCAAGGTGGAAATCGCCCTTAAATTAGGGAACAAGGAAATGGCCGATTCCAGCCTGGAACGGCTGACCGGCATGTCCGACAGCTCCAGCGATAAGATCATTGAACTCGCTTATCACGGGGCCGCGGGCGCAGTCCTGTTCTCTAACAAGAAATACGATCAGGCCATCAGCCATCTGGAAGAAGACACCAACAATCCGTTCTCGCTGAAGCTGCTGCAAACCGCTTATCAGAAGATCGGTTATACGGCAGGGGCCAAGCGAACCAACGACACACTGGCGAACCTGAACGATCCTACGCTCGAACAGGCGCTGGTGGTTCCCGCATTCCGCAAGTGCATGGACACACCGTCCTGCAACGGCAATGCGAAGTCAGCCTCGTTGAAGAAGTAATGTAGGCACGAGCGTCCACGCTCGTGCTCTTTGCGATAATCATGTGGCCCCGGACGTCTCGTCCGGGGCCAACTGCTTAGCAAAAGATCCCCCGCCTAACTTTGACTCAAATATTTTCAAGAAGGTGCGATTCGGCTGCGTAGTGTTGGTCGGGCGTTGTGAGTAGTGCAAGAACGCGGGCGAGAGCCTGCCCTGAGCCTGTCGAAGGGGCGCCCGCGCCACACTTACCTACTTGCCGGCTTTGGCCTTCGCTTCCAGCATGGATTCAACTGCGGGATTGGAGCAGATTTCGTAGTAATGGCGGTCGGTCCAGCGCTGTACCGTAAAGCTGCGGGGATCAATCTGGGGCATGCGGGTTCCACGCACTACGATCTTACGAAAAATGTCGTTGCCAATGGGAGCCAAGCCACTCCAGACGTGAAATTCTTCGCCTTCCCATGACTTCGGCAGATCGAGGGGCGTAAGCGCCAGCGAGATTTCCTGCTTCAGTCTTTCAAACGCGGCCTCACTGATGCGGATACCGTTCAAGTTGTATTTCAGGATGAAGTCGTCTGGGCTGTCTGCCACATCGTTGTCGCTGACGGTCTGAAATGCGTACACGTTGAAAGGGGTTTCCAGCGTCTTCATGGATTTGCGCACCCGCTTGCTGCAGGAAGACAACCGGTCGCTTTCGTTGAGCGCGTCGGAAATCATGATGCGTTGCTCGCCGTCCATCAGGTACATGGGAGCGGAATCCTGATAAGAAATGCCAATCCCAAGTTCAATGCCGGGCAGTCCCGCGCGTTCCAGCAACTGGTTGTAACCGCGGACGATTTCAATGATCTCGCGCGCCAGCACCGCAGCCCGGCATACAGCCAGGCCAGGTTCACCTTCGCGCTCCAGCAGTGCCAGGATGATGGCATCGCCTTCCAGGAACACCTTGGTGGCGCCGTACTTGGCCAACAGCTTATTCACCGGATCGTAAAAATTAAGGCTGAAATAGGAAGCCGGGTTCATCCCCTTTTCCAACAGGGACCGCGTCAACCGTGAGGAATCCCGCACGTCTGCTTTGATGATCACGTGCCGCAAAACTTTTTCTTCCGAGGGCTTTTGTTCCTCCGGCAACAGAAATTCGTACAAGGTGCCGTTGACCGCGGAGAGCTGGCGCATCTTTTCATTCAGGATCAGGTTAACGCTGTCCATGGCGGCGGTCAGTACTTCGAGATTGCGCAAATCTCTGTGATACCGCATGAAGTCGCGCAGGAAACGTGCCGCCGTCCTTCCGCGCTCAACACCACGGCAGCTGGAAACCCGCTGCACGGCTGTCTGCAGGCTTTCGGGCGAAACTTTTCCCTGTTCCACGATTAGCTTTTCCACTCGTGCCCGTTCTTCGCGGGAAATCAGAGCATTCTTCAGCTGTTGCGCGTTGATGCGGGGCGAGTATTCGGCCAGCAGCGGCACCGCTTCGTATGACGCCACCACATACTCCATCAGCTTCTCGCGGTCGAGCAGGCCTAGCCATGTCGCTAGCCGCACTTTCTGAGCACGCCCCTCCGGGGTCGAATCCTCAGGGGTTCCGGATCCAGTTAATTCCTGTGCGTTCTCCGGAACATTTAGCCAGGCATTAATCGCGCGCTCGGGATCGGCCTCACTCCCCAAGTTCAGCGACTGGAGAAACTCATACGCAATGCGTCGAACATTGGTAAAGCGGTCGGGATCGCGGTCAAAATTGCCCAGCATCACGTACTGCTCGGCGTTCACGTAAGCGTCATTTCCGTCAGAGGTAAAGATGAGCGGGTTGAGAAACAGTTTGTATTGTTCATCGCTGCTGCTCCCAAACAGCGAGCGCCGCGTGCGCGCCAGCGTCTCTTTCTCGATCTCGCGCAGGGTGCGAAACAATTCCTGTCCGGTCTTGCGCAGTATCACTTTCTTAGCTACCTGGAACGCTGCTACCCGCTCGCGATATTCCAACGCTTTTTGTTGCCGCACTCCCTCGTAACTCTTGAGGGTCATGCGGGCGCGCTCCAGAATCAATGCGAACTGCGATCCCAGTTCAATACGCAGGAATTTGAGCACGGCCACCCGCGCCAGCAAGTCGAGGGAAGGATTACCTTCAGCCTTGGCGCGATTCAGGGCTGCGGTATGCACTTCGCTCAGCAGCTGCTTGAGGTCATACACCGTGGGCTTGCTATTGCCTTTTGGCCCAGTGCTAGATCCGATGAAGTGCCCGCCCTGCCGAGGCTGGGGAGTAGCTTCTGCGGCCAGCAGTCCGTCCATATTGCCGTGTCGCACGATGAGTCGTGCAATCTGCGAACGAGTCTGCTCTACGAATTTCGGGCTAAGGTGAACATCGTGCCGGAGGTTGTCCACGCCGAGTTGCAGGCCCTCTAGGGAGAGTGCAGGCGTGTAGCCGCTCAGGTTAAGAGGGGGCGCCTCTTCCGCGGCTTGTCCGAGTCTGAAGATTGGAATTCGTGGCATGGCGGGGAATTTGCCCTACGGTTGCCCCACCGGACTGACCAGCGCAGCGCGGAATGGCGGCACCACCAGGGCCTGCTCCACCGTCGGCAGATTGAGTGCTGCAAGCTTCGACGCGATGGCTTGCGCTTGTGGATCTGCTCCCGTGCTGGTATATGCCCGCCACAACAGCCTCATGGTGACGGGATTAGATGCGTCTTCTTCTAAATGCGGAATCGCTTCCTCTGGTTTCTTTTCGGCCACTAACAATGCACCCGCGGCACCGTGATAACAAAGTTGAATAACCTGGCTGCGGCTGCCTGCTGCCATTGTCTGCAGCTTCTCGACCGTTTTCGACGCAGCGTCCAGCTCCTGGTTCTCCGCAGAGCGCGAGGCCACCACGCGCAGAACCAGCGCCAATTCCTCTTCCCGGTCGCTGGCGGAAATCTCGTGCTTTTCCTGCAGGGCGTCCTGGGCTGCCTGCAGGTGTTTCATCGCGATCTTGGTGTCTGGCTCGTACATTCCCAGGATGCGATTGGCTTCTGCCTCCAACCTGCCCAGCGCAGCAGCGTGAGCATGCCGGACAACTTCTTCTAAGGACCGCTCCGCCTGCTTGTGATTGTCCTCCCGTATCCAGGTCACCGCGGACTGCAGTTCGCGCTGCACCCGGTCAGCCTCGCTGCCGGCAAACACGATGGCCCGCTCATACTCTGCTCGGGCCTCCGCTTCCTTCCCCATGACCGCGTAAGTGTCGGCCACTCCCAGCTCGGATCCAAAATTGGGGTCGATACGAATACTGATACGGTATTGTTCGAGGGCGGCATCGAGCTTGCCCGCCATGCGCAAAATCTCCCCATAGGAATCATGTGGGTTCGGCTGATCGGGCTGTAGCGCCACGTAACGATCCATGACGTCGAACGCCTTTTCGAAGTTCCCCGTGTCGGCGTACCCGTAAGCCAGATCATTCAAGGCGGCCGCGTAATTCGGGAACAATGTCACTGCCCGCTCCAGTACCCCCACGGCCTGCTCGTAACGTTGCTGCTGCATCAGCCAGTCGCCCGCCAGATAAGCCAGCCGCTGGTCCCGCGGATACTTGGCCAGCAAATCATTCATGGCTGCGATGGCAGGGAGATAGTCGTTTTCCTGCGCCCCAGCCAACCAGCGCACCAGCAACCGCTCTCCTGAGCTTGCTTTCGGGGCCAATTTCTTGGCACGTTCGCGTGTGTCCGCCTGCTCCACTGGGTCTGAGCTCATGCGCGAAGTCAGGATCAGTGCCTGGGTAAAATGTGGGTCAGCCTTGATCGCGGCACGCAAATTTTGCAGCGTTTCCTGGATGCGATACTCTTCAAACTTCTGCATCGCCGTTTCGAAATTCTTGCGTGCAGCCGGAGAAGAAGTTGTCACCGGAAGTTTGCCTGAATCATTCTTGTGTTCGGACCGGACTGGGCTAGATTTGTTCCCAGCGAAGGCCAGAGAAGACGCGAACAGCAGCACACCGACGCACCAGCAGCGAAGCATAGTTCCCCCGCAAATCATTGTTTTATTGCCGCTTATGCGACGAGCGTAACACGCGACAGAAGCCCTCCAAAGTTACCTAGGTTGCCCACCAAATGATTGATTTTTCGAGAGGAAAGGAGCCTTGAAAGCCCGTGGATCAGGGGCAGTTTGGGCCTGCGCTTTATCGCGCTCTGCTTACATCACGGAGATGTGCGCGCCACAATCGAACCCAAGAATCCGGCTGGTTCTCGGCTCTCATCGCCCTTGATCTGTGAATAGAACATAGGGCTCAAACGTTTTCTGGTTCCCGGTCCCCAGAAAAGTCCCGGCCACCCAAACATCCCCGGAAGCCAGGGTTGCAACCCCAAACATGGTGGTGGATTGCCCCGTGCGCCCTGGGGCCGGCACAATCGTCCATTTCGAACCATTCCAGTGCAGAACTAACGGTTCGTTGTTTCCGCTCAGAACTGAATGCTGGAACCCGCTGGCCCACGCATCCGTGCTCGAGATGGCAGACACACCCGCCAGATCGACATTGTCAGTACCCGTCGGGGTCGGGCTGGGAACCACTGTCCAGGCCTTCCCGTCGAAGTGCTCAACCAATGTGGCGTGGGGAGAATTCTTGTATCCCACGGCCCAAACGTCGTTATGTGACACTGCCACTACAGCAGTCGGAATGCTGTTGGAGACGACCGGCGTCCGTACCATCTTCCATTTCGTACCATCAAAGTGAAACGCCGCGCCGGTATCAGCCTGCCCATTGATGTCCCGCATCACCACCATCCACGCGTCTGAATCAGAAAGGACAGAGATACCATTGACCGCAGCCGTAACGCTGTTGGCAATTCCAAACGAGGTACCTGACACGCGCCACTTCTTTCCATCGAAGCGTTCTACAAACGGCACCACGGACCGGCCACCATTGTTGTCGGTCACCAAGTAACCGCCTGCCCACAGATCATTGGAAGAAGGCCCCGTGATGGATCGCAGCACTTCGCCCAGGACGACTTGCCCGGCCACTTTCTTTCCCACCAGACTCAGGTCCTGTACATTCCTCCACGCCTTACCGTCAAAATGTTTTACCACCTCAACGTCGAAACCCTGATTGTTCTGGAAGGATCCGGCCGCCCAAACGTCATTCGGGGAGAGGGCAACCACGCTGTTCAATATAAGATTTGGATTTCCCGTCGAAATCTGTGTCCACTTCTTCCCGTCAAAATGCAACGACGAAATTCCGACTACCCAAACATCCGTCGGCGAATCAGCCGAGACTCCGACTCCCAGCATCCCCTGCGTGAGAGGAACGTTTTGCGCCTTAAAAATTGAGCCAGGGACGATCTGATTCTGCCCTACTGCAAATCCCGCGAACCACAATGTCGTAAGAACCACAGCCAGAACTAATCTTCCCGGACGCATACCATTGCACTGGAACTTCATAGGTCTCCCGTACCCCTGGTCGGCGCTTCTTTGACACCTAAATAACGCTCGCTTATCGAAATCGGCGACGGGTAAGTCTAGGGCTGGGTTCTTTCCCACTTGTCTGCAAGATGTAAAGAAAATGTCATTTTGAGCTGCAACCCGCTTCCAGTAAGGGTTCTCTGCAAACAGCCGGCGGTTTTACTGGGGCTGCCTGTGCGAAAACTGATATATTCCCATCGTGCGCAAACTGGTGCGCCAACATCTCCGGTTTTTTGCTTTCGCGATGCTGGCCGGCGTGGCCCTCCGCTTTCTTTTCATCTTCCGATTTCCCGGCGTCACCAGCGACTCCTTTGTTTATGGCGATATCGCGAAGAACTGGCTGCAGCATGGAATCTATGGCCTGAGCGGCATTAACGAAATTTCCCCCACTTACATTCGCCTCCCTGGTTATCCAGGCTTTCTGGCCGCCGTGTTTGCCATCTTCGGCATGGAGCACTACCGTGCTGCCTTGTTCCTGCAATTGTTAGTCGATCTAGGAACCTGCTTGCTCATTGCCGATCTGACCCGCCAATTGATTTCAGATAAGGCGGCGCGGTTCGCGTTCCTGCTGGCTGCACTCTGTCCTTTTCTTGCCAACTATGTGGCCAACGCGCTCACGGAAACTTGGGAAGTATTTTTCACGGCACTGGCCCTGAATCTCGCGGTTCGAGGGCTGGGCACGATAGAAGGTTCGGCAACGCGAACCTGGGTGGGATGTGGATTCGCAGTGGGCGCGGCCATGCTGCTGCGTCCGGACGGTGCGCTGCTCCTGTTCGCGATTGTAGGTTATGTGTTTGTGTGGCGCGGACCTGCCCTGAGCGAAAGTCGAAGGGGCCCCCGCCCGCGAATTTTGCAGCACGCGCTTCGATCCTGCACAATCGTAGTCCTGGTTTCTCTCGCTTTCCTCCTGCCATGGACCCTGCGCAATCTTCGTACTCTGCATCAATTCATGCCGCTGGCGCCGCGCTATGCCAACGAAGAAAATGCCTTTGTGCCCATGGGATTCAATCTCTGGGTGAAGACCTGGATCGTGGACTACGCTTCGGTGGAAGAAATTTACTGGGCAGTGCCGGGCAAGACGGTAGACGCGGACCAGCTACCTTCGCGGGCCTTCGACTCGTCTCCGCAGCAAGACAAGACCGTGCAACTGTTGGACGACTACAACAACGCGCTCCACGTGACTCCCGAGCTGGACGCCCGGTTCGCGGCGATTGCTGCGGAGCGTGTGCACGCTTCTCCGGTTCGCTACTACGTCGTTCTGCCTTTAATGCGGGTTGCGGACATGTGGCTGCGTCCTCGCACGGAAACCCTGCCCTCCGACAGCCGCTGGTGGGAATTCGACGACACTCCAAAGTGGCTGGTGCTGGCAATAGGCCTGGGGATCATCAATCTCGCTTATATCGGCGCCGCCCTTGCGGGCTTGGTGCGGAATCGCTTTGCCCTGCTCCGTTCCTACCAGCACCTGGGCTTGCTCCTGGCATTCGTACTCCTCCGCTCCGCTTTTCTAGGCACACTGGAAAACCCAGAGCCACGCTACACATTGGAGTGTTATCCGATAGTGATTGTGCTCACGGCAGCCCTTTTTCGGGCAGGAAAGCAGACGCTGTAATTGTGCTTGACCCGTAGTCATGCCTACAAAAAACTGCTACCGGACTCCGAATTCTATATACAATTGCAAACCAACCGAACGTTAAGCTATTGCACATGAGCTCCTTGGTCTGGATACGGGGTTGCATTGCAGCAACTGCAAAGCAGCGCTTACCAAACCGAAATGACTCATGGTGTACAAAACTTAACCGCATTACCTAGAAGGGGCCCCTTATGAAGCGAATGTTGCGAGTTTCATCCAGTCTTGCCGCTCTGTCCTTCTTGCTTGCCCTGGTGTTGGCCCTGTCTGGGCCTCGGATTCAAGCCGCGGAAGTGACGGCCACGATTTCAGGCACGGTAAACGACTCGACTGGAGCCGTCGTTTCAAAAGCAACGGTGACACTCACCAACACAGGCACCAACGTGTCTCACACAATTCTGACGGACAATGGTGGCGCGTATCTTTTCACATTAGTACCCATCGGGACCTACCGATTGATCGTGGAACAAAGCGGTTTTCGCAAATATGTTCGCGACGGAATCGTGCTGAACGTGAATCAAAACGCCAAGCTGGACGTTGTTCTGCAGGTAGGAGCGAGCGAGCAAGTCGTGGAAGTCACGGGCGACGTGACCCAGGTAGATACGCTCAGCGCAACCTTGGGCAGCGTGGAAACCGAACGTCGCATTCTCGACTTGCCGCTTGTGGAGCGGGACACATTCCAACTCGGACTGCTCCAGGCGGGGGTTTTTCCCACCGATGACAGTGATGGCAGCGGTAACCCATTCTCGGTCAGCGGCCAGCGTTCTGAGTCATTGAGCTTCATGGTTAACGGTGTGGATAACAACGAGTTTCTCAGCAACACTCCCGTCGTTGATCCCAATCCCGATGCGGTTGCGGAATTCAAGATTCTAACCAACAACTACGAAGCTGAGTTTGGCCGTACGTCCGGTGGCATTGTCAATCAGGTGATTAAGTCCGGGACGAATCGGTTTCATGGCGACGTATTCGAGTTCTTCCGCAACGATGCCCTGAATGCGAAAAACTATTTTCTGCCTGCGGTCACGCCCTTCAAGCGAAACACGTTCGGTGCAACGCTGGGTGGCCCGATCCGCAAAGACAAGACTTTCTTTTTCGTCGCTTACCAGGGGGAGCGCAAACACGAAGGGCAGGTGGCATCCATTCTTCAGGTGCTCAGCCCCGCGGAACGTAATGGGGATTTCAGCGAGCTTCTGAGCCCGGGTGCGCCCAGTGTCTCCCCTTGTCCCAATCCGCAACCGGGCGACCCAACTTTTGAATCTGGACAACTGTTCGATCCAACCACCGGCAGCGCCTTCACCTGTGCCGACCAAACTCAGATTACTTTGCAGGCTCCTTACACGAACAACCAGGTGCCGGTTAACT
>Ga0207136_1041_pt1 | contig 29817 bp, 27 predicted proteins | sample Alteio_BWMinHeat_8_FD_153552 | JGI IMG/M metagenome (GOLD analysis project Ga0207136, IMG submission 153552) | Enriched cells from forest soil in Barre Woods Harvard Forest LTER site, Petersham, Massachusetts, United States -... | ecosystem: Environmental > Terrestrial > Soil > Temperate forest >...
GGAACAAGGCTCCTTCCTCCGATCTGAAGAAGGGATTGGCGCTGATCGAATTGGGGAAGAAGGACGATGGAATTGCCCAGCTTCGGCACGTGATCCAACGCTATCCGCGTTCGAATGAGGCGCTGCAGGCCAAGGATCGGCTGCGCAAATTGGGAGTGGCGACCACGGCGGCGCGGGCACCCGGCGAGTAGGGAGGTTGGCGACGTTCAATTGGCGATTGGCAATTCACAGACGAGTAACCGGAGGCGAGCATCCAATCAACGCCGGGCGCTAATGCTGGTGTGATGATGAGGGTGTTTGGTGTGTTGCTTATTGTGCTGCTTGTTGTGTTGCTGCTTGTGGGCTCCGGTTGATTCGGGCGCTGCGGGTGCTCCAGTTTGCGCCCATAGGATCAAGGTCGAGAACAAGACTGCTGTAGCGGTAAGGATCAGCCCTCTCATGCGTCCTCCCATTCAATTTGGGATTTCTCTTGTATACATCAGAAAAACCCATGCCACGTTTGGAAATTTCAGAGTAGGCTAATTATAGGCATGATTCGCTGCCGGATCGGGAGAATTTATTGTGACTATTACGAAAGATCAAGACCGTTCTAAAGGCGCCGTGGAACAGGAAGAAAAGGGGCCGTCCGACAACACTTCCATGCAAGGCCAACTCGGCCACCGGGATCAGGATGCGATGCTGAAGTCGGCGGACTCGGACTTCCCGGAACCGGGCGGAAGCCCGGAGCACTCGGGCGAGCCGCAGGGTGGCAAGAAAACCGATGCCGCTTGATCGGCGGCCCAAGGAGTTGCCAGCAACGTCTGTACAGTATTAACTCGCTCCTGCCGCCAGTTCGACCTTCACGTTTCGCAGGAATTCCGCCGCTGCTTCCGGCAACACGGTGTTGATGAACATGCCGGAACCAAGTTCAAAGCCAGCGACGCGGGTCAGGCGCGGAATGATACTGACGTACCAGTGGAAGTGTTTCACTCCGACATATTCCGCGGGTGCGCTGCGGATGGTGAAATTGAAATCCGGATTTCCCAGGCCGTTGTGGAGCTTTGCCAGAACCGTTCGCAGCACGCGGGCCAGGTCCGCAATCTCGACCGCACTGATGTCCCCGAAACTGGCCATGTGGCGGCGGGGATAGATGGGAGTGCAGAACGGAGTTGGCGAAGCGTAGAGCTCCAGGGCAACAAAGTGGTCGGTGACGAGGACCACTCTTTCCCGGTCGGCGATTTCCTCTTCCAGGGACTGGCAGAACATGCATTCGCCGTATTCGTCGTAGTGGTTCAAAGCCTGCTGGAAGCGCTCCCGCACCTGATGCGAGATCACCGGAGTGGCGATCAATTGAGAGTGGGGATGCTCCAGGCTGGCACCGGCGTCGCCGCCGTGATTTTTGAAAATAGTGACGTGGGCGATGCGGGGGTCGAGGCTCAACGCATCGTAGCGAGACTTGTAGACGCGCAGGACGTTGGCCACGTGCGCGTCCGACATTTGGGCGATCGAATGGGAGTGGTCCGGGGTATCGATAATGACGTCGTGCACCCCGAAGCCGCCCATGCTGCGTCGGGAACGATGGATGGTGCGAGTGGGCTGGGCGTCCGGGGACAAGGCCGCGAACTTATTGGCCACTACCCTCACCTGCCATGGCCCACTTCCGTTGGCCGGAACCCGCATGACCTCTGGCGGGGTTTTGTCTTCGTTGCCCAGGCAGAAGGGACAGGTTTCTACAAACGGAGGCACGACCTTGGCGGGGCGTTTGCTGGCTAGTTCTTCCGGACGCTTGGCGCGCTCGGTGGCGATGATGACCCACTCCTTGGTGAAATAGTTCTGGCGTAGCTCGGGCATATTGACTCCTCAGATTCTTCTATCGGCGGAGGTAGGATTTTCTGTAGTGCTGTTGCGATTCTGCGGAAACATTCGTGTTCCGTACATTTCGTGACAGCTGCGGTGCCTTAGCGAGGACTCATCCAATGGCTGTTGTAAAATGCAAGTCAACTATGCAGACGAAGACTCCTGTGGGGATCCTGGGCGCGACCGGAATGGTGGGGCAGCGCTTTGTGCAGATGCTGGAACATCATCCGTGGTTCGAGGTCGCGTGGGTGGCGGCTTCCGATCGCTCGGAAGGCCGTTTGTACGGCGAAGCGGCACGCTGGAAAATGAAGACCACTTTGCCTGCCCGGGTGGCGGAGATGCGAGTGTCTCCGGCTACGCCGGAGGGCGCTCCGAGGATTATTTTTGCCGCATTGGATGCTTCGATCGCGGCTGACATGGAACCTCGTTTCGCCGCCGCAGGATGCGCGGTGGTCACAAACTCCAGTGCTCTCAGGATGCAAAGCGATGTGCCGCTGGTGATTCCAGAGGTGAACCCCGATCACATTCAAATGATCGAGTGCCAGAGTTGGCGCAAGAAGTCGGGCGGGTTTGTGGTCACGAATCCGAACTGCTCCGCGATCGGGCTGGTGATGGCGCTGAAGCCTTTGCAGGAATTATTTGGCCTGGAGACGGTAATGGCGGTCACCATGCAAGCTGTGAGTGGGGCGGGATATCCCGGCGTGGCATCCCTCGACATTCTGGGCAACGTCATCCCCTATATTGCGAAGGAAGAAGAAAAAATGGAGGAGGAGACACGCAAGCTTCTGGGAGGGCTGAATGGCTCCGGTTTCAAACCGGCGGAATTTGGCATGAGCGCACACTGCAATCGCGTAGCGGTGGAAGACGGGCATACGGAATCGGTTTCAGTGAAGCTGAAAAAGAAGGCACAGCCGCAAGAGATTATTAAAGCGTGGAACGAATTCCGCAGCGTGCCCCAGGACTTGCGTCTGCCCAGCGCGCCAGAACAACCCGTCCGTTACACAGCCTCGGCGGACCGGCCACAACCCAGGTTCGACGTGGAGTCCGGCAATGGGATGACGGCCACGGTCGGCCGTTTGCGGCCGTGCGGCGTGCTCGACTGGAAGTTCACCGTGCTTTCCCACAACACCATTCGAGGCGCGGCGGGCGCGGCCCTTTTAAATGCGGAGTTGCTCAAGGTGCGGGGTTACCTGGGGTGAGGAGCCGCCCAGGTCCATGTGAAACTGGTGCGCCTGATGGTGTGAATCGGCGTCTGAGGTACGTCCGCAAATGATCGTGATGAAATTTGGCGGCACCTCGGTGCAGGACGCCAATGCTATCGAGCGGGCAGCCGCTATCGTCAAAGGGAGGCTGCAGCAAAAGCCAGTGGTCGTGGTCAGCGCTATGGCCAAGGTTACCGACCAGTTGCTGGCAATGGCGCGTGCGGCCGGATGCGGCGATCGCAAGAATGCACTTAGTCTTTCCCGCGCCCTTCGCGAGCGGCACTACAACACCGCCGGCGAGCTTCTCGGTACTGCACTCTTCACCGAGTTCCATGGCGACTTGGGAGTGTACTTCGAGGCGCTGGACGAATTGTTACGCGGCATCGCAGCCGTCGGCGAGTTGACTCCGCGGACCACCGATCACGTCGCCGCATTCGGCGAAATTCTCTCCAGCAGGATTGTCGCGGCTGCGTTTTCTGCACAAGGGCTCAAGTCCACCATGGTGGATTCGCGTGAGTGTGTGATCACTGACAACGAGCACATGCGGGCTGCTCCGCTAATGGAAGAAACGAACCAACGGCTACGGACGAAAGTACAGCCGGAGTTGGACAAAGGCCGAGTGCCAGTCATGGGTGGTTTCATCGGCTCCAGCAAGGCTGGGATCACTACCACCATCGGGCGCGGCGGGTCGGACTATTCCGCAGCCATTGTCGGATCCGGGCTGGGCGCTGAGCGCATCGAAATCTGGACCGATGTGGATGGCATGATGACCACCGACCCGAACTTGTGCCCGGAAGCGCGGAGGATTAAGGTCATCAGCTTCGATGAAGCGGCGGAGTTAGCATACTTTGGAGCCAAGGTCCTGCACCCGGCTACGGTGCTGCCCGCGATTCAAAAGAACATTCCAGTTTACGTGCTGAACTCGCGGAATCCTGACTGCGAAGGGACGCGGATTTCAGCTCGCGTGCCCCACTGCAGGAATTCCTTCAAGGCCATTGCCGCGAAGAAACGCATTACCATCATCGATGTTGCGGCTCCCCGAATGCTGCTGGCCCATGGTTTTCTGCGGGCAATTTTCGAGGCCTTCGACCGGCATCGAGTCGCGGTGGATGTAGTCTCGACCTCGGAAGTGAGTGTGTCGCTGACGGTGGATTCCAATGAGTCGATCCCGGCTCTCGCGGCTGACCTGGCGAAGCTGGCGGATGTAAAGTATGAAGGCCGGAAGGCGATCGTCTGTCTGGTGGGAGAAAATCTCAGGGAGACGCCGGGGATTGCCGCGCGTGTGTTCGGAGAGCTTTCCGATGTGAAGATCCGAATGATTTCGCAGGGGGCGTCCGAGATTAACCTCACCTTCGTGATCGAAGAGGACGAAGTGCCTCAGGTTGTACGGCGGTTGCACAAGACTTTTTTTTCGGACCTGGATCCTGAGGTTTTTGCTTGAGCGAAATTTAAATCGCGGAGTCCGTTGAGAACTGGCGAGGAGTTCGCTGAGAGGCTTCAACTTTCATGAATATTCTTATCCTTGGCCGGGGCAAGACGGGTTTGCTGGTGGCGGAGGTAGCGCGCCAGCGCGGCCATCATGTAAGTGTGCTCGGTGCTGGCGACAATCCAAAGGCTTCCGCTTTGACGGCCGAGAAGCTGGCACCGGTCGACATGATTATCGATTTCACTTCCCCGGCGGCGGTACTTCCGAACATTGAGGCTTGCCTCGGTGCCGGGAAAAGTATTGTCGTCGGAACCACCGGCTGGTACGGGGAACTGCCGCGAATTCGGGAAATTGTTGAGAGCAGTGGATCCAGCAGCGGCTTCCTGTATGCCGCGAATTTTTCAGTCGGAGTTAATCTGTTTTTTGAGGTTGCGCGAAGCGCCGCCGCCGCTCTGCAACACCAATATTTCGGACAGATCTTCGAGCGCCATCATACACAGAAAAAAGACGCACCTTCGGGAACCGCTGTGGCGCTGCAAAGCATCGTTCGGGACGCCTCCGGAACCGAACTGGAAATCACATCATTCCGCGAAGGGGATGTAGTCGGGCTGCACGAACTGGTACTCGACTCGGCTGGTGACACCATCTACGTTTGCCATGATGCCAAGTCGCGTCGTGGGTTCGCAGAAGGCGCGGTGCGCGCCGCCGAGTGGCTGGCCGGGAAAAAGGGGTTTTTTGATTTCAAGGACGTGTGGCGCCAGCTATAGGTGGACTACCACGCAGTTGTCATCCGAGCGAACCGAGGGATCTAGGTTCTTGCTGCTCAACCGGTGTCGCCGCTGCAGGCAAACACCCAGATCCCTGGCTTCGCTCGGGATGACAGCTCGCAATGGATGCAGCAACTGTGAAACTGGCCTGGTGAGCTACCCCGGGTCCCCCGCTGCCGACCATAGTCTCTTGCTACCAAAGTCCGAACCAAGTACGTCAAATATGCGTATCCTTAGACTATGCGGATGCTTCTGGACATCTTCGCGCAAATCTTCCGCACCCTGTGGGCGCACAAGCTGCGCTCATTCCTTACCATGTTCGGGATCGCTTGGGGCGTGGGCTCTTTGCTGCTGCTGGTCGGTCTAGGGGAAGGGTTCCGTTCGGGCAACAAACGCGAACTGGCGCAGTATGGCAAAGACATCATGTTTATCTTTCCAGGGCGCGCTCCCGTGGTGCAGGGCAGCATGAACTCCGCGCGCAACTATTTGCTGACCTACCAGGACTACGTGGACATTCGCAAGGAAGCCCCGCACGTGCGCAACGCTTCTCCGGTGCTGACACGCAACGACGTTCGCGCAGTCAGTGAGTTCGCCAGCGCCAGTGGGGAGATTGCCGGAGTGGAGCCACAGTTCAGCGATATCCGTTACCTTCCGCTGAATTCGGGGCGCTGGCTCAACGGCCTGGACGAAGCGCAGAGACGCAACGTCATCGTGCTGGGCGATGAACTGGTCAAGAACTTGTTCCCTGGACGTCCCGCCGTTGGTGCGAGCATTATTTTGAACGACATCACCTTCGAAGTCATCGGCACCGTGCAGCGCGTCGGCCGCGGCGACGATAACTCCACCAATATGCGCGGCTACATCCCCTTCCGGGTGATGGCGACGTTGTTTCCGCTCAAGGGCGAGAATCATGAGAACTCCATTTCGTTCATTAATTATCAACCGCGCGTGACCGATGAGCACCTGATCGCGCAGGATGAAGTTCGCAAGCTGGTTGCCCGCAATCATGATTTTGACTACCGCGACAAGAATGCCTTCGAGGGTTGGGATACGATTCAAAATTCCAAAGCGGTCGGTCTTATCTTCGATGCCATGAACCTGTTTCTGGGCGCCGTGGGACTGGTCACGCTCGCTCTGGGCGCTATCGGCGTGATCAACATCATGCTGGTAACGGTCAGCGAGCGTACCCGGGAGATCGGATTGCGCAAGGCACTGGGCGCGACCAACGGAAGTATTTTGCTTCAATTCTTTCTGGAAGGAATACTGCTAACCCTTTTCAGCGGATTAATTGGCATGGGCTTCGCCGCTGGATTGATGGCAGTGCTGGGCACGCAGCAGGGGCCGGGAGGTTTTGATCCTCCCAAGATTGTGCCCACGTCGGCGATTTTGGCGATTGCAAGCCTGACTATTGCGGGGGTGATTGCGGGACTTTATCCCGCGCGCAAAGCCGCCATGCTGCAACCCGTGGAAGCGTTGCGGCAGGAGTAAGAAATGTTTCAGGATCTATTTCACGAAGCCTATGGCGCGATGCGGCACAACCGCCGCCGCACCGCTCTCACCATGCTCGGCATGGCGTGGGGCATCGCCACCGTGGTGATGCTGCTGGCCTACGGTGACGGCTTTGGCCGGGCCTGCACGAACATCTTCGCCAACTTCGGCACCAAGCTGATGATCCTGGTTCCCGGCCGCACCTCCATGCAGGCGGGCGGGCAGAAGGCCGGCATGCAGGTCCGGTTCACCATGGACGATGTGGACACGCTGACCACCAATCTTCCACAGATCACGCACATCACGCCCGAAGTAAGTAAGCAGTGCAACATCCAGTTCGACACCCGCACCTTTAACTTCAGCGTCACGGGAAATTATCCCAACGTCGATTCTGTCCGCGCCCTCAAACTCGGCCAGGGACGCTTTTACAACATGCAGGATGAGATGCAGCGCGCGCGGGTTGCGGTGATCGGCTCTGAGGCCAAGGAAAAACTGTTCTCCGGGCGGAACGCATTGGGCGAGCGCATCCGCATTGACGGCTTGAGCTTCGAAGTCGTCGGCGTCCTGAGTGCCAAGATGCAAGAAGGCGACGACGACATCAACCGCTCCATCTACATCCCTTTCACCACCATGAGTGACCTGAAGGACACGCATTACCTCGATTCCATCTGGTTCAATTACGAGACTCCGGAGTACGAAAGATTGGAGCAGGCAGCGCGCGACGTCCTGGCAGTCGAACACAAGTTCGTTCATACCGACAGGCGTGCGGTGCGGGTGTTTAACTTGATGGAGCAGGTTCACCAGTTTGAAGTGATCACGATCGGCCTCAAGATTCTGCTGGGCTTCATCGGCACGCTGACCTTGGGCATTGGCGGCGTCGGCCTGATGAACATCATGCTGGTGTCGGTCACGCAGCGTACGCGGGAGATCGGTGTCGAGAAAGCGCTGGGCGCGCGCCGCGGACACATTCTGATGCAGTTCCTCGCCGAAGCCCTTACCATCACTTTCATTGGTGGAGCGCTGGGAGTCATGCTGGCCTACGTGGTCTCAATCTCCGTCGGAAGGCTCACTCTTTATAGTGCGATGGCGAAGAATGCCGAAGGGGGCGACATCCGCCTGATCATTGCACCCGGTACGCTGCTCGTGGCCACGGTTATCCTGACCGCAGTAGGGCTGATCAGTGGCATGGTGCCGGCGGTTCGCGCGTCGCGACTGGATCCGATCGAGGCTCTCCGCTACGAATAGGGCCCCGAGGATCGGAAACATTCGAGTTCACCCACTATCAATCAGTAGCGCTGTTCGCTGAGAACTCCGGAGTAGAATCCCAAGATATGAGCACCCCTAGCAGAACCTTGGCGAATGCTTCTTTGTGTTCGCACGAAGAGTAGCTCATTCTTAGGAGAACGGATGCGACTTCTCACATTCCGTACATGCGTAACTTTGTTTCTGTGTATGTTCTGCTCCCTCTCGTCGGCCCAATCGCCGTCCTCTCTTGAACCACGGCGCAAGGCACTGAACGATCTGCTGGCCGAACAGTGGGAATACAAGCTGCGCACCAGCCCACTCTTCGCGTCCTTTCTGGGAGACAAACGCTGGAACGACAAACTCGACGACTTCTCCCAGGAAGCCATCGACAAAGATCTGCGGGAGACTCAGAAGTTTCTCGCCCGATTCCAAGCCATCGACACTTCGGGCTTTCCCGAGCAGGAGGCGCTCAACCAGGCTTTGATGGTTCGCCACCTTCAGATGCAAGTGGAGGAGGCTCAGTTCAAGCCCTGGGAAATGCCGGTGAACCAGCAGAACGGCATCCAGATCGAATTGCCCCAACTGGTCAACGTGCTCTCTTTCCAGTCGGTCAAAGACTACGAGGACTATCTTTCCCGGCTAGGGCAAATGCCTCGCCTTTTGGATCAGACCGTCGTCCAGATGCGCAAGGGCATGAACGATAAATTGATGCCGCCTCGATTTCTGCTGGAGAAAGTTGTCGATCAGTGCAAGGCCGTCGCTTCCCAGGAACCGGAAAAATCTGCTTTCGGCCAGCCTTTTTTTAAGTTTCCCAAAGACATCTCCGAATCCGATCAGAAGCGTCTGCGCGACGCTGGCCTGGCCACGATCAAGGGATCTGTCTTGCCCGCTTATGCACGCTTCACCACGTTCGTCCGTGACGAGTATGTTCCGCAGGGTCGAATCGAACCCGGCATCTGGTCGCTTCCCGACGGAGCGGCGCGGTATCGCTATGAAATCCGCAGCATGACCACCACCGACCTGACGCCGGAACAGATTCACGAGATCGGGCTCAAGCAGGTGGACGAGATCGAAGCCGAGATGCTTGCGGTTGCACATAATCTTGGATTCAAAGACTTGGCCAGCCTCAACGACCACATCAAGAACGAACGTAGCCTCTACGCCACGTCCGGCCAGCAACTGCTCGACTTGTACAAGAACTACGTGGAGAAAATGGAACCGGAATTGCCCAAGCTCTTCGGCCGCCTGCCGAAGAACAAGCTTACGGTGATTCCCATGGAGGCCTCGGTTTCGAGGAACGCCGTCCCGGCCGACTACACCCCCGGAACTGCGGACGGTTCGCGCCCGGGCCACATCAACGTAAATGAGTGGGATCCGGAGCATCGCCTCGTGCTGAACGTTGAGGCCATCGCTTACCATGAAGGAATTCCCGGACATCACCTCCAGATTTCCCTGGCGGAGGAACTGCCTGATCTACCTTCGTTTCGAAAATATGCGGGTTACACGGCTTTCGTCGAGGGCTGGGCGCTCTACTCCGAGCGGCTAGGCAAAGAGGTTGGCCGCTACCAGGATCCGTACAGCGACTACGGTCGCCTGGAAAATGAAATGTGGCGAGCCATCCGTCTGGTCATTGACACCGGCGTCCATGAAAAACGCTGGTCCCGCGATCAGATGGTGGGCTACTTTCATCGTTATACCGCCATGGATGAACCCAACGTTCAAAGTGAAGTCGACCGATACATCGCGTGGCCCGGTCAGGCTCTGGCTTACAAACTCGGGCAGCTGGAAATTCTCAAGCTTCGCCAATACGCCAAAGACCAACTGGGCGAGAAATTCGATCTGCGCAGTTTCCACGACGAAGTTCTCGATGGTGGCGCACTCCCCCTGGACGTGCTTGATAAGCGCATTCACGAATGGGTCGCAAAACAGAAGTCGCTCGGCAGTGCTTCTACGGCCGCCACCCGCTCCGGCGGCGGTGTTACGCCCTAATTGGGAGTCGCGTCTTCAGCCCCGGTGGTTTCCAGTTGTTGCAAGAGGGATCAGTAGTAGTCTGAAAGTGGACTACGATGCGCGCCGGTCATGCAGTCCGAAAAGCGATGAGTGGTTTGCTGTTGACTGCCCTGCTTGCCTCCGCGGCTTCGGCGAATCCTCCGCGCCGGGAAAAAGCTGAAGCCACATCCACGTTGCGTTGGGAGGAGGGTCAACCGGGTTGCACCTTTAGCCGGGATGACGACGGCAAGTACCGTTACGGTTTCTGGACCGCCGATTTCGGAATTGTCCTCGCGGTCGATTCGCAGGAACTCGAGAAAGCCCGTCGCCGTGCCCAACCACTATTCGACTTGCTTTTGACCATCCACTATCGCGGCAAAGATTCGCTGGACGTTGCACCAGGCAAAATCACCCTCGAATTCGTGAAACACTATCACGATATACACAGCGCCCTCGACCCGGATAATCTCGCAAACCAGGAGAACTCCGACGCCGACGCTTTGGTGAAAGAAACCGAGCGCGAAATCCGCAGACATCCGGAGAAGAAGGAAGAGAAAGAAACCATGCTGGCGGCCCGTCAAACGGATACTGCGGAGATGATCGAGTTCCTGAAAACGCGCAGCCTGCCCCCTACAAAACTCGACTCCGGCAATCCGGAAGCAATCGGCTGGGTGCTGTTCAGCACCAAGAGCAAATGGATCGACGACTTGCAGAAACAGGAGGAATTCGTGCTGCGGGTTCCTCTCGGAGAGAGGATCGTCGAGTTCCCGTTCTCGCTGCCGCCCAGCGAAGGGGATCTGATTCTGCGGAGCCGGCCGGAGAACTGACTAGGGTGCCGTGGCTAGTCGCAAGACTTGCACCGTGATGTTATCGGGGCCGCCGCGGTCTTTCGTCATTTTGATCAGAGCCCGGCAGGCTTCCGGGGGCTCGCTGCCCGCGACGATGCTCTGAATCTCGTTCTCGCTGAGCAGACTCCACAATCCGTCGGTACACAGAACCAGTGCATCGCCCTTCTGCAATGCGACGGGATGCGGGGGCGTTTCGGGCGAGATTTCTGCGCCCTCCCCTAGAGCGGCGGTGAGGATGTGCCTTTGGGGATGGGTTTCGGCTTCTTCCGAACTGATCACACCGTTCTCGACCAGCCGGCCTACGTAGGAGTGATCGTGGGTCAGACGGGAGATGTTCGCCCCCCGCACCAGATACAAGCGGCTGTCGCCGACGTGCGCGAAGTAGAGCTGGTTATCCAGAAGGACGATCGCGGTAGCGGTGGTCCCCATGCCATGCAGTTCCGGATGTCTGGCAGCGTATTCCAGGATGCGTTCGTGTGCGAGCTGAAATCCAGTGAGCAACAGGGGTTGCGGATCAGCGTCGGGAGTTTCGGAAAAAACCTCCTGGATGGATTCGACCGCGATACGGCTCGCTTCCTGGCCGCCTTCGTGGCCACCCATGCCATCCGCCACAATGGCCAGTCTGCCCTTACGCGCAAACTCCGCGTCGGCGGCGGGCTCCCAGTAAGCGTACTGGTCTTCGTTATTTTCTCGCTGGCAGCCAATGTCGCTCATGCTTGCCAGCTCAACTCCAGGCCGTATTCGCATCACACCTCGCACGTCGTCTTCGACCAACTTCAGAACCGCGACCCTGTCCAGTGATCCCAAGGCGAAATCCGATCAAAGGCGGACCAGCGACCACTCAGATCGCAGGCCCGTCGAACCATGGGCCGCCGCGAAGAGGTTTATGCCGATCTCTGGTGAACTTGGGATTATATCGAACCTTTAGGCTTTTTTTGTCCCGACCGGAAGCTTGTTACGGGATCCGAACAAGGCCTGGTCAGGATGACATTTGTCACGACCCGCTGATGATGATCTCCACTGGCGGGTTGGAGTCGATTCCCCGATGATGAGTTCACTGGCGGGATGGTTTCAGGTCCTGCCAGAAGCGAGGAGATCGAATGATCGCGGCACTGCCGGAAACTCAGGAGCATGGAAAGAAGGAATCTGGTCATGAAGGCGCAGTAATTGCGAGCCTGCGCCGAGCCAGCAAGAACTTCGGCGAAGTGCACGCTTTGCGCCAGGTGGATTTCGCGGTCAGAGCCGGCGAGCTGGTCGCGCTGCTTGGGCCGAATGGCGCCGGCAAAACTACCGCCGTCAAACTGTTTCTTGGGTTGGCCAAACCTACGGCTGGGACCGTGCGTGTGTTTGGTGGAAACCCGATCCATGCGGAGGTTCGGACCCGCATCGGCGCCATGCTGCAGGTGGCGAGGGTGCCGGAAACCTTGCGCGTACGGGAGCACATCGATCTGTTCTCGTCTTACTATCCGAAACCCCTGCCCCTGGCCGAGACTCTGGCGGTGGCGGGACTGCAAGAAATCAAAGACCGGGTGTTCGGCGAACTCTCTGGCGGACAGCGGCAGCGGGTGCTGTTTGCGCTGGCTCTGTGCGGCGATCCTGACATTCTGTTTCTCGACGAACCCACGGTCGGCCTCGACGTAGAATCCCGGCGACTGCTGTGGGAGGAGATTCGCAAGCTAATCGAGCGGGGCAAAACTGTATTGCTGACGACTCATTATCTCGAGGAAGCGGACGCGCTGGCTGACCGCGTAGTGGTCATACATCGCGGCGAGATCATCGCCGAGGGAACGCCGGCTGAGATCAAGGCCAGCACTACAGGACGCCGGATTCGTTGCGTGAGTTCGCTGGATATCGAGACCGTGTGCGCCCTGCCCGGCGTCATCGAAGTTCGCAGGGACCGGGATGCGCTGGAAATCCGTACAGTGTTGGCTGAGCCTGTTCTGCGTGAGTTGTTGAGCCGCGATCCGGGGCTGTCCGGGATCGAGGTCACGAGCGCCGGATTAGAAGAAGCGTTTCTGGCTCTGACCGGCGCGAACAATGGCGTCGCTTGACGACTTGGCAAAACCTGCCGATCTGAAATCCTTGGGAGGAAACGAAAATGGCTACAGCTCCGATGAGAATTGCCGACAACTCCTGGGCACGCCCGATCAGCAAAACACTGGGCATCTATTTCAAGGAAGCGAAATACGAGTTCCTGACGCGGCTGCGGCTTCCGGCCTACTCACTTTCGACGATCTTGTTTCCTCTGATGTTCTACGTGCTGTTCGGTCTGGTGCTGAATCCCAAAGATGCGCCGGTGAGCGGAATTGCGATCGCCAGATATTTGATTCCGACCTACGGCGCTTTCGGGGTCATGGGCGCGTCGTTGTTTGGCACGGCCTCGGGACTGGCAGCGGAGCGTGGCTTAGGCTGGTTACAGGTAAAACGCGCGAGCCCGATGCCTCCGTTTGCCTACTTCACGGCGAAGTTTGCGCTGGGCATGATCTTTAGCACGATTGTGGTGTTGCTCCTGCTGCTGCTGGGCATTGTATTTGGGGGAGTGCGTTTGCCCGTGCTGGATGCCGCGAAACTGCTCGCGATCCTGGTTGCTGGTTCAGTTCCTTTCTGCGCGATGGGACTGGCCATCGGCTATTTCGTCGGTCCGAATTCGTCGGTCGCGACCATCAACCTGATCTATCTTCCGATGTCGTTTTGTTCGGGGCTCTGGATTCCGATCATGTTTTTGCCCAAGCTGTTGCGGCAGGTTGCACATGTTCTGCCGCCATATCATCTTGCCCAACTGGCGCTCGGCGTCGTAGGAGCGGGACAGCACGAATCGAACTGGATCCATTGGGAAGCGCTGATCGGGTTCTCGCTGATCTGCCTGGGCGTCGCCCGGCTCGGCTTTCAACGCGACGAAGGAAAGACGTACGGCTGAGGCCGGAGCGTCGGAACGATTTGTGAAGGAGAACAATATGAACGTTAATCAATGCGCGGGCTGGATTCTGGTTCTCGGGTCCATTGTGCTGCTGGTCACACAGGGCAAACTCGATCTGCTGGTTATCCTGCTTCCTCTGGCGCTTCTGTTGGCTCTTGGAATCGGGTGTTCGGGGCATCCCGACGCCGGGCTGACGAGCGGCGTCAAAAAGGGGTAGCCTAGAGCTGGACTTTCTAGTTTTGAACCATCTAGTTTTTGAACCATCTAGTTTGAACCATGAGGCTTCTCCCCAAAGATCGAGACGATGGCTGGGCACCTTATACCTGGCTCTTTTACTTTTGCTTCTTTCTTCTCGGCCCGGTCCTGAATCCCGCTCAGACCAGTTGGAAGGAATGGCTGGCGACCGGACTGGGTACCGCCGCCTTCCTGGTGATTTATTTTAGTTTTTTCTGGATCAAGCGCCCGTGGAATTTGATGAACCTTGCAGCGTTGCTGCTGCTGGGCATGGGGTTCGCCCCCTTCAACGCGGGAGCCTGCACGTTCTTCGTTTTTGCGGCGGCTTTCAGTCCCTACGCCACTGAAACGGAAACGGGCGCCTTGAAGTTGCTGATGGTGGTGCTCGCCGTTGCCACAGCCGAATGGTGGCTCCTGCATCTTACCGGGTGGTTCCTGTTCTATGGCGGCGGACTTGCAATGGTCGTGGGTTGCGGCAATATCTACTTTGCGCAACGAGAACGTGCCAACAATCGCTTGCGAAAAGCCAACGAGGAGATCGAGCATCTGGCCAAGGTGGCGGAACGGGAACGGATTGCGCGCGATCTGCACGACGTGCTGGGCCACACGCTTTCGGTAATCATTCTGAAATCTGAATTGGCCAGGAAATTGATTGACCACGATCCGGAGCGCGCGAAAGCGGAGATCGCCGACGTCGAACAGACGTCGCGCGCGGCTTTGACGGATGTTCGAAGCACGATTCGGGGATATCGCGCACATAGTCTCGAAGCAGAACTCAAACAGGCGAAGGCAACACTGGAGACTGCGGGCGTAACCGTAAAGTCTGAGTCTGCGGAGGTACGGCTGACGCCGGCCCAGGAGAGCGTGGTTGCGCTGGTGGTGCGGGAGGCGGTGACCAACGTGGTGCGCCACGCCCGCGCGCGCAATTGTCATTTGCGACTGATGCCGGTCAATGGGAACTGCCGGATCGAAATCCAGGATGATGGCCGGGGCGGCGGTGCGGTCGAAGGGAACGGCCTGCGCGGCATGCGGGAACGCATTGAGGCCCTGGGCGGCACTCTGGAGCGCGAGAACAGCGTGGGAACCCGGCTCAGCATTGAGTTCCCGCTGACCCAAACGAAAGCAGACGCCAGTCATTGAACCCTCCGCCCAAGAACGGACGCAAGGCGATTCGCGTTGTGATCGCGGAAGATCAGGGGATGGTGTTGGGCGCTCTGGCGGCGCTGCTCGAGATCGAAGGGGACATCTCCGTCGTAGCCCGGTCCCGCAATGGCAAAGAAGCTTTGCAAGCGGTGCTTGAACACAAACCCGATGTGTTCATCACCGACATTGAAATGCCGGAGATGACTGGGCTTGACGTTGCCGGAGAGCTGAAACGCCGGCGAACTGGGACACGCGTGATCATTCTGACCACCTTCGCACGGGCAGGTTACTTGCGCCGGGCGTTGGAAGCTGGGGCTTCGGGATATCTTCTGAAAGACATGCGCTCCGAAGAACTTGCGGAAGCTGTTCGGCGCGTGCAGCAGGGATTGCGGGTGATCGATCCGGAACTGGCGACCGAAGCCTGGGCGGAACCGGATCCGCTGACCGACCGCGAACGGCAAGTGCTGCGACTTGCGGGCGACGGTGTGACCAGCGGCGACATTGCGGCGGAACTCGGTCTCTCCGAGGGAACCGTCCGCAATTATCTTTCGGAGGCCATCAGCAAATTGGGGGCGAACAACCGGGTGGAGGCGGCGCGAATCGCCCGGACCAAGGGTTGGCTGTGACGGTGGGTTGGGTATATAGGTCAAAATTTGCGTTTTCCTCCTAAATCTATGAATTGATTGGGTTATCAAAAGAGATACCCTTATAAAATATCCCTTCTAAAGGACTTAGCGGAGGGGATATCTCCCATGCGAAGGCTAGTTGGAGTCTTTTCCTCGAAATGTGGATTTCCACCTAAAGTGCTGAATTTATTGGGTTTGAGGAAGATATGCCTGGCGAGAAGATTCTTCCAGAGGACCCAGTGGCGAATGAGATACTCGGGTGGGTATATACCTCGAAATTTGCGTTTTCCTCCTAAATCTATGAATTGATTGGGCCAGGAAAAGAGATACCCATCTAAAATATCCCTTCTAAAGGAGTTAGCGGAGGGGATATCCAGCGTGAGGTGGATGGGTATTTACCTGTGAATTTGCGTTTTCCTCCTAAATCTATGAATTGATTGAGCTAGAAAAAGAGATACCCTTGTAAAATATCCCTTCTAAAGGAGTTAGCTGGGGGATAGGCGGCGAGGGCAGGATGCCCTCGCGACAGCCCGCAAGATGCAGGCGCTACACGGGGCGCTTTATCCCATTAGTTCTATTTTAGCTGATGGCATAGGGTAAGTGAGACATGTTTGCAATAAATATATTTGCTTTGCGGAGAGTGGGTTATGGGGAATCGAGTGGTTTTGGGGGCTTGACAAGGGTTTCGGGGCGATCGGCAGCCGGTCCCTTTCGCGCCGCCGTTTCCTGCAATGCTGTTTACAGCATGCCGCCGGTTTTCACCGTCAGCATGCTCAATGCGGTCTCCAGTTTGGTGATGGCTTGGGCCAGTTCGGGATGCTCTCCGATTCGTTTGCGGAGCGCGTTCAGTAGTTCGTGGGCGCTTGAGACGTGCTCGACGACGGGTGGGGGTGCGGGATTCTGTTTGGGCTCGGGTCCGGTTTGTGATGGCATGGGGCAGTCACCTCGCGGTCGCTGTGCCAGTGCGGCTGGTATGACGTTACCATGCCTGGCAGAGCGCCTCTAGTTTCGTGGGGAGGCAGACTATTGTCAACCTCAAGCTTTGACAGAAGGTGATTTGCGGTACTGCGCGCGAGATCCCTCGCCCCGCTGAAACCGCGGGCTTCGGGATGACGTCAAGTAATGTAACTGGAAAAGGGTGGGGCACGGGATGAAGAGGTTCGTATTGACTGGGGCGCCCGGTGGGGGAAAGACGGCGATCGTCCGCCAATTGGAAGTGGATGGTTTCAGCGTCGTGGAAGAGGCGGCTACTGACGTCATCGCGCTGGCGCAGGCGCGGGGCGTTGTTGAGCCATGGATGCATTCCTCGTTCATCGATTCGGTGGCGGATTTGCAGAGACGAAGGCAGATTCGTGCGTCGCGCGAGCCGGACGAGGTGCAGTTCCACGATCGCTCGGTTACTTGTACCGCGGCGCTGGCGGCTTACCTCGGACACGCCGTCTCTGATGCGCTTTCGCGCGAACTGGAACGGGTTATGACGGAGGAGATCTTTCAGAGACGTGTTTTCTTCATTCGGAATCTTGGCTTCGTCACGCCGACTGAGGAGCGGCGGATCAGTTTTGAGGAGACTCTGCGTTTTGAGCGGATCCACGAAGAGACTTATCGCAAATTCGGATTTGAGTTGGTCTTTATTGAGCCGGGAAGCGTGTCAGAACGAGTGGCTGCAATCAAGGCTTCGCTTTAATGAGAATAGTCTTTCGCACCGCTGGGGCTGGTCTTTTTCGCACGTTCACCCACGGCTTACGCCGTGGGCTGTATTCTTACGCCGCTTCGCGGCTGCGGTCTCGTGTTTCTAACGGCCGCGCGCGGACTATCCGGCTTCGCTGGTCATGATGAACAGAGGCTTCATTTCGAAGCTGCTGAAATGGGGGCGAAGACGATCGGTGTTGTAGTGCTCTTTTACATTTACGACTTTCTTCGAAGCGATTACGGCGTCGACCGGCATGTTATCGTAGCGGCCGTTCTTGAGCACCACGAGCCGGCCGTGAATGCGGTTCAGCAGCAGGTCGAGGGCGAGGTTGCCGTAGGCCATGGGGACGATGGAATCGATGGCATCGGGATCGCCGCAGCGGACCAGGTATCCGAGCTTCTGGTTGATCACGTCGATGGTCTTGCCGTTGTTGTATTTGGGCGAGAGCTCTTTCAGTTTTTCGGACACCAGATCGCCGATGCCGCCGAGCTTCTTGTGGCCAAAGGCATCGGTGGTGTGATCCTCGAAGATCATTTCGCCGCCTTCGAACATGGCTCCTTCGGACACGAGAACCACGGAATAGTGGCTTGGGTTCTTGCGGCGATCGGCGACCAGCAACTCGGTCAGCCGCTCGATGTCAAAGCGGTGCTCCGGGATCACGCAGCGGTTGGCGGCTCCGGCCATGGTCGGAAGCATGGCGGTAAAGCCGGCGTAGCGGCCGAACACTTCTAGAACCAGGAAGCGTTCGTGCGAACCGGCGGAAGTCCGCAGGTCGTTGGTCATTTGGATGGTGCGCGTCACCGCCGTGCTGAAGCCGACGCAGTAATCGGTTCCCGGGACATCGTTGTCCATCGTTTTCGGAATCGCGACCACCTTGACCCCCTCCTGATAGAGGCGGACGCCATAACTCAGGGTGTCGTCGCCGCCGATGGGAATGAGGAAATCGATTCCGAGCCAGTCAAGGTTCTTCAGCACTTCGGGAGTGAGATCGTTGACCTCGGCGTTGTAGGTTTCCTGGAGATGCACGGGGACGCTGGCTTTTTTCACCTTGCCGGGGTTGGTGCGCGAACTGTGCAGAAAGGTTCCACCGGTGCGGCCAGCGCGGTTGACGATCTCTTCGGTCAAGGTTTGAAAGTTATCGCTGTTGTCGTAGTCCTTTTCGCGGACGATGTCGACGAGGCCACCCCATCCGCGACGGAGGCCGATGACTTTGCAGCCTTCGCGAATTGCACGGAAGGTGACGGCGCGGATTGCGGGGTTGAGACCGGGAACATCGCCACCTCCGGTGAGGATTCCGATTACTCCTTTTTTTGTGTTCAGGTTTGGCATTGTGGGGTGTTCTTAAGGTAAAGCAGCGGGGAGGGTGGAAGCAAACTGTGAGTCGACGATGTTTCCTTCCCCTACCGCGGCGATGGTGCGCGTGTGTGTGTGTGAAGCAATCTTTCGCCCCGCTGGGGCTTGTTTCGTTCCCACGCTTACCCACGGCTCGCGCTGTGGGCTGCATTCTTACGCCGCTTCGCGGCTAGGCAATTTGTCAGTTGAGGGTTAGTTCGAGGGAAGTGGTTGTGTGTTCAGGCGGCTTGCCAGTTCCTTCGGCAGGGCGTTCAGCAGTTCCAGAAAGACGCCGTTGGTCCAGCCGAAGCCGACGACGTTGTCGCGGTAGCCCTCCGACAGCTTCAGGTTGGAGGAATCGGTGACTACGTTGTACTTCTCGCGAATGTTTCCGCCGCGGACGAAGTTGGTTAGCACCATGGAAAGAAACTTGTAGGAGATGCGGTCGGCGTCTGCGTTGTATCCGTATCGCCGAAGGCCTTCGACGGCCAGCAACTGGACGGGCGCCCATCCGTACGGGTAGTCCCACTGAACGCCGGTTTCTTTCGTGCTCATGGCCAGACCTCCGGCTTGTTCGAAGACGGACAGGTTCTTGACGACGGAGCGCGCCTGCGCGGGAGTTGCGAGGCCTGCCCACAGCGGGTAAAACGTGGCAGCGTACTCGTAGGACGACTGCTTGTGGGCGACGAAGTCATAGTCAAAGAACAAGCCACGCTGCTGGTTCCAGAGCAGGGTCTGGATATCGCTTTGTCGTTTCTGGGCACGCTGATGCCATTCTGCGGCGGCTTGCTTGTCTCCTAACGATGTCGCGATTTGTTCCATGTCGCTTTCTGTCTTGTAGAGAAGGCTGTTCAGACATACGGGGGCGTAGTGATGAGTTTCCGCGCCGTAGGGCCCGAAGCGGAAGGAAATGTCGAATCCTGATTCGCGCATGCTGCGATCGCCTTTGTAGTATTCCGGACTGAGAGCTACGTATTTGATCACATCACATTTCGAACCAGGCGCCTTCTGTTCGCAAAGCTGGAGCGAATACTCGGGATGCGGCAGAGAATCGGGCGACTGTGATTCAACCAGGTAAGGACTCACCCTGTCCTGCTTCAGAAAATACGCAAGCACGTCGTGATAGTAGCCGGTCTCATCGTGCAATCCTTCTGGGACCGGGCCTTCGCCGAAATCGTAGAAGCGCGACAGGCCAGTATCCCCTGCCAAATGCGGATTGCGGGTCCACATTTCGTAATCCTGGCTGGCATACTTGTAGGCCCTGGCCAGCCAGGCCCGGTCGGCTCGACCTTGGGCCTTCTCCGCTTCATACACGGCGACAATCATGGAACTCAGAAAGGGAGGCTGGGAGCGGGTGAGGTAGTAAGTGCGATTTGCGTTGAGCACGGTGCCGTAGTGCTCGATTTCAAAGAAGAAGTTCTCGACCATTCCCCGCGCAAGTTCGATTTGGTTGGCGCGCAGCAGGCCGCGAATGATGAAGTAACTGTCCCAGCCATACATTTCGTTGAATCGTCCGCCGGGGACGACGTAGGGATTTTCAAGAAAGAGCAGGCCGGGGGGATGAATCCGGTTGGCGGTTACCTGGCCAGGTCCGCGGATAACAGCGGGGAGGTGGTCGACGCGAACGTTGCAGTCCTGCAGGAGTTTCGGTAAGGCGGCGGGAATGTCGCGGTCAGCGGGCAAGTAGAGCACGGCCGGGTCGGTCAGTTTGGGGTCGGCTGCGGCCTGGCAGGTCGGCGTCGAACGGGTGAGGAGGTTCCAATCGGCAGAGATGTAGTCGAGGATCGCCGCCAGCGGGCTAGCTTTCAAGGGAGGGTTCATGGTTTGCGCCCGAACGGCACATGAGCAAAAAGCAACGAGAGCCACCGCCCAGAACACAACCACATGCCTATGCCGCACAAGCACGGTTCGTTTTCGCACCAGATTGATCCGATTGCAGAGAGGATGATAGCAAGTGGCAGGGCCAGAGCGGTGTGAAATTTGAGGAACCTGAAGTTGGTCTTGGAGCGTGTCGGAAAATTGTGCTACTCTGTTGCGCAACAGAGCCCACCTTGAACGAAGCAAACTTCATGGGCACGCCTCCATCTCGCGACATCGGCCGACTCCCTCGCGCCCTGGGAGACGGGGATGAGCATGCGCTCGTACGGATTTCCCAGCTCCGCGAACTAACCAGCGCGCCGAGCCAGGGATACGGAATCTAAGCAAATGCCTTCCGAGCAGGAGTTAGTGACGCAGCTTCTCCAACAATGGGGCAGCGGGAATAAAGCAGCTCTTGACGAGCTGATGCCGGTAGTCTACGAGCAGCTTCGCAAGCTGGCGTCACGCTGCTTGCGCGCCGAACGGCCAGACCACACGCTGCGGGCGACGGCGCTGGTCAACGAGGCGTACCTGCGGCTGGTGGATGCGAACGTAGCCTGGCAGGACCGGGTCCATTTCTTCGCGGTTTCCGCGCGCATCCTGCGCCGCATCCTGGTCGACCACGCGAAAGCTCACAACCGCGACAAGCGTGGGGGTGGAGCCGAGAAGATCACGCTGGATGAGGCGATACTGGTTGGTCCGCAAGCAACCGGAGGGATTGTAGAATTGGACGAGGCGCTCCAGCGCCTGGCGGCACATGATCAACGCAAGAGCGAGCTCATCGAGCTGCTGTTCTTCGGCGGGCTTACCTACGATGAAACCGCTGCCGCGCTCAACATTTCTCCGGCCACGGTGCACCGGGAGCTGAAAATGGCGAAGGCCTGGCTGCACCGGGAACTTACACAAAACGCTTCCTAGGAACGAGTAGTGATGGCTTCCTCTTCCAGTTCTGATCGCTGGCGACAGCTCGAAGCCTTGTTCTATGAGGCCCTCGAGCTGAAGCCCGAGGCTCGCGCGGATTTCCTTGACAAGAAGTGCAACGGTGACACCGAGCTGAGAAGGGAGGTAGAAACCCTGCTGGATTCGGCCGAGAAGCCGATGGATTTTCTGGAAAAACCCGTACTCGAGGCGGCGAGTCAGATGGTGGCGGAGAATCCGCACGAAACCATTGCCCCCGGCACCCAACTGGCGCACTACCAGATCATTTCCATGCTGGGGGCTGGCGGAATGGGTGAGGTCTACCTGGCTGAGGACATGCACCTCAGACGCAAGGTCGCACTCAAGATGCTGGCGCCGGAACTGACTCGCGATGAACGCGGGTTGCGTCGGTTTGAGCACGAAGCACATGCGGCTTCGGCTCTCAACCATCCCAACATTCTTACCATTCATGAATTCGGGCAAGCCAACGGGCTGCATTTCATTGCTTCCGAGTTTATCGAGGGCGCGACTCTTCGCCAGCGTCTGGTGAGCGGCAGACTGGAGTTGAATGCTGCCGTTGACATTGCAATCCAGATGGCCAGCGCCCTGGCTGCGGCGCATGCTTCGGGAATCGTTCATCGAGACATCAAGCCGGACAATGTGATTGTGCGGACTGACGGAATCGTGAAAGTACTCGATTTTGGAATCGCCAAGTTGAGCGGAAGGCGGACGGGCGAGACGATTCGTCGCCGCGTATCGGCCGTGGCGGCTTCGACCAGCGAGCCTGGAATGGTATTGGGCACGGCGAAATACATGTCACCAGAGCAGGCTCGGGGAATTGAAGTGGACGCACGCAGCGACATCTTCAGCCTGGGAGCCGTGATTTATGAGATGGTCACGGGAAGATCGGCGTTTGAAGGGGAGACAGCGAGCGATATCATCGCCGAAATTCTGAAGATTGAGCCGCCGCCGCCAGTCGAATTTGCCCCGGAAGTGCCGCATGAACTCGAGCGGATTATCAGTAAAGCGCTGCGCAAAGACCGCGAGAGCCGGTATCAAACAGTAAGAGACCTGTTGATTGACTTGCAGGATTTCAAGAAGGAGGTCGAATTTCAAGCGCAGCTCCAGCGGTCAGCGCGCCCCGCTGGGCGATCGAGCGACGCGGCCAAGAGCGTACACGGAGTCCTCCAAAAGGTCGGGCTTGAACCTGCAAAGCCAGGATCGGGCGGTCGTAAAGCGGTCCGCGTGGAGATTCCAGATCTTGGCTCCGAAATAACTTCTTCGCGGAGAAGAATGTTAGCGGGGTTGGCGGTGGTGCTGTGCGCGGTGTTGGTCACCGGCTATTTCGTCCTGCGGAAGTCCCACGTGCCCACCACATCGGCACGGCCGCGCAGCCTGGCAATTCTTCCCTTTCGGAATCTCAAGCAGGATCCCGAAACTGATTTTCTGGGATTCTCGCTGGCGGACGCAGTGATCACGAAAATCGGCTACATCAATGCGCTGACGGTCCGTCCCTCCTCTTCGGTCGACAAGTATCGCAATCAGATCATCGATCCCAGAAAGGTGGCGGCTGATTTGAATGTCGACACGCTGCTCACTGGCAGCTTCATTAAGGACGGCGATGACCTGAGGATCACGACCCAACTGATCGATGTGAAGCCGGACAGAATCCTGTGGCAGGACACGATCGACTTGAAGTACGACAAACTGTTGACCGTGCAGGATCACGTGTCGCAGCAGATCATCAAAGGACTGGAATTGAATCTATCGCCGGCAGAAGCCGCGAATCTCAAGCCGGACAACCCGATCAATTCGCAGGCTTACGAATATTATTTGCGCGGAGTGGATCTGTATTCGCTGAATGAGTTTGGGGCAGCCATCAAGATGCTGGAGAAGTCCGCGGCGATGGAACCGAACTATGCGTTGACCTGGGCGTATCTGGGCAGGGCCTACACAACCAATGCGTCGCTGCAGTTTGGGGGGCGAGAGGATTACGGCAAGGCGCAGGCGGCTTATGAAAAGGCGATGGCGCTGAACCCGGCATTGGTTGAGCCGCGAATCTATATGGCCAACCTGTTGACGGATACAGGGAGAGTGGAGCAGGCGGTGCCCTTGCTGCGATCGGTGCTGCAAACCAGCCCCAACAGCGCAGAGGCGCACTGGGAACTCGGCTACGCCTACCGGTTTGGCGGAATGTTAAAGGAATCCGTGGCTGAGTGCGAAGAGGCGCGCCAGTACAACCCCCAGGTCAAAATAAACAGCGCCGCACTGAACAGCTATCTGTACCAGGGAGAGTATGCGAAGTTCATGCAGAGCCTGCCGTCGAATGATTCGGTTTACATCCTCTTCTACCACGGCTTTGGACAGTACTATCTGAATAATTATGAGCGGGCAGCGAAGGATTTCGATCACGCTTTCGAGCGGGACCCTTCGCTGCTTCCCGCAGATGTAGGAAAGGCGCTCAGCTACTCGATCAGGCACGACAATGCCAGTGGACTGGAACTGCTGCGGCAAACCGAAGGCAAGATCGAGGAGCGCGGAGTAACCGACGCCGAGGGGATTTACAAGGTCGCTCAAGCCTATGCCGTGCTGGGTGACAAGACCTCGGCCTTGCACATGCTGCGGCACAGTATTGGGGGCGGATTCTTTTGTTATCCCTACTTCGTGCGCGACCCTTTGCTACAAAATATCCGCAATGAACCTGAATTTCAGGCTCTGATGAGTCAGGCACGAGAGAGACATGAACAATTCAAAGCCAGGTTTTTCTGAACCGCGCGAATAAGAGAGTGGTGAGCGCGGATGGACTCGAACCATCGACCCATGCCTTAAAAGGGCATTGCTCTGCCAACTGAGCTACGCGCCCACAGTCTAACAATCTATCACAACGGTAAGCGCTTATCGCGGGGCGCGCGGAAACGCTGCGGCCGCGAAGATGCGGCCCGCAAACGCATTGCGTTGGCGGATTGGCTCCCCTCAAGTTTCCTCTTGACACCCGCGCGCAGGCAGATACTATAGATGAATCTTTATGCATTTGCGTGCATAATTATGCATTATGAATAAATCCTTACGCCAGCGCGCCGTCCTTGAACTGCTCAAGCACGGCCCCATCTCCAGCCAGGAAGACCTGCAACGGGCTTTGCGGAAACGCGGGCTCAAGGTGGGCCAGGCAACGCTTTCGCGAGACATCCGCGATTTGCGTTTAGCCAAGACGGCCGACGGTTACTCGCTGTTGCAAGGCGAAGGATCGTCCGCGCCGGCTTTGCCCCCGGTCTCGCGACTGGTGCGCGAATTCGTGCTGGAAGTGCGCCCGGCACAAAACCTGCTGGTCATCAAGACCAGCGTTGGCAGTGCGCAACCTGTGGCTGCTGCGCTGGATGAAGAGGAGTGGCCGGAAGCCGTGGGCACGATTGCCGGAGATGACACCATTCTGATTGTTTGTCCCGACAAGGAAGATGCAAAAAAGCTGGCGGCTCGCATTGAGGAGATGCTTGCCTGATGCCGGCGAAACTCAAGACTGCGGTGCTCGGCGCGACCGGATATTCCGGTCTGGAGCTTACGCGGCTCTTGCTGCGTCATCCTCGGCTGGAGCAGCCTGCTCTGCTCCGGCGCCAGAGTGACGGGGACGGCGCTGCGAACCTGGCTGAGATATTTCCTGCGCTTTTGGGCAACGGAAGTTATCCACTGCGACCGTTATCGTGGCCGGTGCTCAAGCAACAGGGCGTTGAGTTGCTTTTTCTGGCTACACCGCACGAGGCTTCGCGTTCGCTCGTGCCCGAAGCGATCGCGCAAGGCCTTCGCGTAATCGATCTGAGCGGAGCATGGCGGCTCAAGCAGGCACAGAATCGGGCGGCGTATGGCTTCACGGATGCGGATTCGCTGACGGCGGCGGAACTTACCGAGAAGGCGGTCTACGGATTGCCGGAGTTGAGCGGCGATCGGATTCCAGATGCAGCCTTGGTCGCGAACCCAGGCTGTTACGCGACTTCTGTGATTCTGGCTTTAGCGCCGCTGCTCAAGGCTGGCGTGGTGGATCGCGAGCGCGGAGTTATTTCTGATTCGAAGTCTGGTGTGTCCGGTGCGGGCAAGGAACCAAATTCCCGTACTCACTTTGTTTCTGTTGCCGACAACTTTTCGGCTTATTCGGTTTTCGGCCACCGGCACGTGGGAGAGATGCTCGAACAATTGAACCTGCAGGCGCGTGAGTTGATTTTCACTCCCCACCTGCTTCCGATTCCGCGAGGAATTCTTTCGACCGTCTACGTTCATTTGAGCCGGGAGATGAAGCCAGCGGAAGTGGAATCCTGCTTTCGCGACTTTTATGCCGGCAGCCGCTGGGTGCGGGTTTTTGCGACGCCGAAGCTGCCGCAAATCCAGTTTTCTCTGCACACCAACTACTGCGATCTTGGCTTCTGCCTCGCAGACGATGGCCGACGACTGGTGCTGGTCTCTTGTGTGGACAACCTGCTGAAAGGGGCAGCCGGGCAAGCGGTGCAGAACATGAATCTGATGTATGGATGGAAGGAAGAGGAAGGTTTGCAGTGAAGATCGTAGTCAAAATCGGAGGAGCGGCGCTCGAGGATAAATCCAGATTGCGCAAGTGCGCGCGGGCGATTGTCGAGTTGGCGCACGACGGACATCGCGTTGCCGTGGTCCATGGCGGAGGGAGCGCACTGACTCGAACGCTTAAGCTGCTGGGTAAGGAAAGTGATTTTGTAAACGGGCTGCGCATCACCGATGCGGAGACTCGCGACGTTGCTCTGATGGTGTTGTCCGGGATCGTAAATAAAAGTCTGGTGGCAGCGATCGTGGCGGCGGGGAGCGCGGCGGTGGGCCTCTGTGGCGCGGATGGCATGGCCTTCCGGGCGCGTAAGAAACAAAATCCAGACTGCGATCTGGGATTTGTTGGAGAAATATGCTACGCGGAGCCGCGCTGGATTGAGGCTATCTGGGGGGCTGGAGGCATTCCGGTTTTGTCGTCCGTGGCGCTGGGCTCCGATGGCGAGTACTACAACATTAATGCGGACCAGATGGCGTCCGCTTGCGCCGTGGCTTGCCATGCGGACAGTCTGATTTTCCTCACCGATGTGGACGGAGTGAAGGATGCCGGCGGCGAAGTAATCCCGTGGCTGAACACAAAGGAAGTAACAGCTTTGATTGCTGCTTCCGTCGTCGGCGGCGGCATGTTGCCCAAGCTTGAAGCATGCAGCCAGGCGCTCCACAGGGGCGTGGGACGGGTAAAAATTCTACCTGCGGCGCAGGTTGAGATTCTCCCACAGTTCTACTTCATGAAACTGGCGTACGGGACGGAGGTGATTGGCGCATGAGCCTCGCTTCCGTGATTCGTTCCGAAGAAAAGTTGCTGGTCCCGACTTACGATCGCCACAAGATCCTTTTCGAGAGGGGTCGGGGAGTTTATCTCTGGGACTCGCGCGGGAATCGTTATCTCGATTTCTTGAGCGGGATCGGGGTGAATGCACTGGGATACGTGCATCCAGCGATCCAGGCGACTTTGAAACGCCAGGCGGGCCGGCTGATTCACGTTTCCAATCTATTTTTCCACGAGTACCAGGCAGAACTTGCCAAGCGCCTAGTTAAGATTTCCGGGCTGGACCGGGCTTTCTTCTGCAATAGCGGGACCGAGGCTTGGGAGGGAGCACTGAAGCTTGCGCGCATCTATGCGCGGACTCAGAATACGAACGGCCACAAGCCGAAATGGCGCATTCTTGCTCTCGACAACTCTTTTCATGGACGCACCTTTGGTTCGCTGGCCACTACGGGCCAGGCGAAGTATCGCGATCCCTTTGTGCCGCTGCTGCCCGGAGTCGGCTTCATTCGGTTCAATGATGTTGACGACCTCAAGCACCAGTTCGATGCGGGCGTTTGCGCGATTTGCATAGAAACGATTCAGGGGGAAGGTGGAGTTTGTCCAGTCAGCCCAGAGTTCTTACAGATGGCGCGGAAGTTGACAGAGAGCAACGACGCGTTACTGATTCTCGACGAGATCCAGTGTGGCCTGGGGCGGACGGGACGCTACTTCGCATACGAGCACTACGGCATCCAGCCTGACATTGTGACGATTGCGAAACCGCTGGCAGCGGGATTGCCGCTGGGCGCGATTCTCACCAGCAACCGTGTCGCACTCAGCATGCACCCTGGCATGCACGGTACGACGTTCGGCGGAGGGCCACTGGCCTGCGCCGTGGCGATCGAGTTTCTGCGTGTGTTGGACGAGTTGCTGGATCATGTCCGCGAAGTTGGGAACTACTTCCATGAGCAACTTGAAGGGCTGAAAGCCACGCACGGTTGTATCCTCGAAGTTCGTGGGATGGGCCTGATGCTGGGAGTGGAATTGGAATCCGCGGACACAGCAAAGTCGGTGGTTTCCGCGCTGCTGCAAAGAAGAATCCTGATCAACCGCACGCATGAAACAGTGCTGCGGTTTTTGCCGCCTTACATTATTCAAGAGAAGCATGTTGATGAAGTGATACGAGCCCTCGATTCGGCCCTGCGAGCCTGTGCCACGAAGCCAAGGCTCGCGAGCACACGCCTCAGAGGCCACAAAGGAGTTAAAGATGAATAGCCAGCCACTCAATAGAACGCAGGTGAATCCTGCTCCCGTCCTTGACCCATTCTGGTGTCCGGACCTGGTTTCGACTCGCGATCTTGGTCCGGGCGGAGTCGAAGCCGTACTCCACCTTGCCGCGATCATGAAGGCTCGCCCGGCAGATTTTCGGGGAGCGCTTCTCGGGAAGCAGATGGTGATGTTCTTCGAGAAACCCTCGCTCCGAACCAGAATCACGTTTGAAGTGGGAATGTCGAGTCTGGGTGGCGTGACGCATTTCGTGGATCAGACACACGGACGCATTGATGGGCGCGAAAAACTGAGTGACATTGCGCATAACCTTGAGCGTTGGGTCGACGCCGTGGTGTTGCGTACTTTCGCGCACGAGACTGTCGAAGGCATGGCGGAGCACGCCTCCATCCCGGTCATCAACGCCTTGAGTGACCTGGAGCATCCGTGCCAGGGGTTGGCCGATTACCTCACACTGCAAGAGCAGTTTGGCGATCTCAACAACGTCTGCCTCGCCTACGTCGGCGACGGTAACAACGTGGCCCATTCCCTGTTACTTACGTGCGCCTGTCTCGGTTCCAGCATTCGCATTGCCACGCCACTGGGATATGAACCCGACGCTCAAATTGTTGCCGATGCGCGAGAAGTCGCGCAACAGACCGGGGCGGTGATCGAGCTACTTTCTGACCCGCACGCCGCCGTCTCCGGCGCCGATGCGATTTATACCGATGCCTGGGCCAGCATGGGCCAGGAGCACGAAGCCGAAATGCGAGCACGGATTTTCTCGCCTTACCAACTCAACGGAGAGCTTGCGAGCAAGGCGGCTTCGCACGCTGTGTTCATGCACTGTCTTCCGGCTCATCGGGGACAGGAAATCACCGACGAGGTAATGGACTCGCAGCGGTCTGTGGTCTTCGATCAGGCTGAGAACCGCCTGCACGTGCAGAAAGCCATTCTGTATTTATTGCTGGGGGGAGGCCATCGCCTCCCCGTAAGGAGCGCTCATGCCTGAGAAAGTTGTACTTGCCTATTCCGGCGGTCTTGACACCTCGATCATTATTCCGTGGCTGAAAGAAAACTATGCCTACGATGTGATTGCGATGGTGGGCGATGTTGGCCAGGGAGACGACATTGAAGCCGTGGTTGCGAAAGCCTATGCCACTGGCGCGTCCCGCGTCGTGGTGGAGGATCTCCGCGAAGAATTTCTGACCGGGTACGTGTTTCCCGCGCTCAAGGCGGGGGCGGTTTACGAGCATAAATATCTGCTGGGCACATCGCTGGCACGTCCGGTGATTGCGAAACACCAGGTTGAAGTTGCGTTGCGCGAGGGAGCTACGGCGGTTGCCCATGGATGCACGGGTAAAGGGAACGATCAGGTGCGGTTCGAATTGGCCTACCAGGCGCTTGCGCCTGAGCTCCATGTAATAGCGCCGTGGCGCGAGTGGTCGCTCAAGTCTCGTGAAGATTGCCTCGACTATGCCGAGCAGCACGGAATTCCGGTGGCCGCCAGCCGCGAAAAGATTCACAGCCGCGATCGGAATCTGTGGCACCTCAGCCATGAGGGTGGAGAGTTAGAGGATGCGGCGAATGCGCCGTTGCCCAGCACGTGGCAACTTACTCGCTCGCCGCAAGAAGCGCCGGATCGCGAGGAGCGGGTCACAATTGGATTCGAAGCCGGCGTTCCGGTCTCGGTCAATGACCTCGAGCTCGATCCGGTGTCACTGGTGG